>OIYS01000556.1_pt1 | contig 24829 bp, 15 predicted proteins | sample 1588271 | NCBI WGS metagenome assembly OIYS01 (sample SAMN03283286) | human gut metagenome | biome: human-associated habitat; material: feces | host: Homo sapiens | place: Peru | collected 2012
ATATTTTTTTAATGTGCTTTACGCCTAACCTTTTCAGTTAGGAACGTGTCGCACGACAATCTAAATCGTGCAACGCAATGAGCCTGTCCTGACAATTCGTGCCCGCACCCATTTTGGCGGTGCTGCCGATGAGGACACGCACCTGACCGGAGCGGACTTTCGCGAACAGCTCCTTCTTCCGCGCCTCCGTATTGGCTTCATGGATGTAGGCGATTTCTTCCGGAGGGACGTCTTTTTCCGTCAGCTTCTCTTTCAGATCGTCATAGACATTGAAAGAACCATCGCTTTTCGGCGTAGACAGTGGCGATAGGTAAGATTTTGATGTTATCTCCAACTTTTCCCCCGCCCTAAACCGTGCATGAACCTTTCAGCTCACACGGCTTGCCATCAAGGGCAAATTGATTTACATTTTAACAACTCTCAACATGAACAAGACTTCTGAGCTTATCAACTTTGGTTTTCTGTTTCGGAGTGAGGTTTAAGGAATCCGTAAGCCTTGTAATAGTGTCGGTATCGGTAGCGTGAATAAGCCTGTGGGCATTTCCGCACACCAAAATCAAGTTTTGGTATGCGTCTGTGCCTCCGTTGCAACGTGGGACTTTGTGGTGACAGAAAATATCTCCAATCATCAGCTTCGCCCCGGTTACGGCACATTTACCCATTTGAGCCGAGTATAGTGACAATCTGTTGTCGTTATACTCTATGGTGGCATTCCAGACCGGGTTTCGCATCAGATAATGCAGAATCTCCATATCAACTGCTTCCAGTTGTTTATGAATCATTGCCCTACCTTCTGCGGTGTACGAGTTCACACCACGTTTTCGCTGAATGGGATGCCTGTGCTTGACATAGCCTATTGGCGCAAGCGCAATTCCTCCTACATATCGCAACTGCTTACTTTTTCCGTACCGTTCCTTAATCACGTTTGCTATATGGCACGGAATCCGATTCTTTTCAACCTCTGCTGCCGTTTTTAACCGCTGTCGAAATCTTGTTTTCTGGCTCTTTTGGACTGAAAAGGCTAATCCTCTGAAATCCTTGCTGACCTTGGTCGCCATGCTGTAGTAGTCATGGACACCGAGTACAAAGGCATTGTATTTCGCAATTTCCTCATATTCGGAATGTGCCGCATTCTTCGGGTACTGAATCGCATGGGTCAGTTCCGCAAGGTTGTCTTTAATTTTCTTAATGGATTTCTCTCTGACATGGCTCTCTACAACAAATTTGGTTTGTCCCTGTTTGGTTTTGCCCCTGGGAATCACTTTCAGTCTGAATCCCAGAAAATCGGAATAGTCCTCTTTCAGGCTGATTACCTTGGACTTCTCCGGGCTTATATCCAGACCGAGACGCTCTTTCAGCCAGTCCTTTGTTGCATGGAACAGCTTGACCGCATTAGGATAGCTGCTGGTAAATATTTTGAAATCATCTGCATATCGGACACAGGTTATTTCTTTCAATCCGCTTCTACGCAGGGACGCATACTTATTACCATGATTGGGGCTGCCATTGCGGTTAGGCGTTTGCTTGAACGGATATTGTGTTGGAATGTTTTCCCATTGGCTTGCCAACCACCAGTCCAGTTCATTCAGCACAATGTTTGACAGAAGCGGAGAGATGATACCGCCCTGCGGTGTCCCTTTCTCTGGAAACCCAATTCCTGCCACTTCCGCTTTCAGCATTGCAGATATAATAGAAATCAGCTTTTTGTCACATATTCCAAGTGTCCACAGTTGTTTTAGCAGCTTGCCATGGCTCACATTATCGAAGAATCCCTTAATGTCAATGTCAACTACATAATGCAGATGGCTTAGCTGCATATTTTTATGGACTTGAGAAATTGCGTGCTGCTGGCTTCTGTTTGGCCTGAATCCGTAGCTGTGGTCATGGAATTTTGCTTCACAAATTGGCTCTAAAACCTGTAGAACACATTGCTGAACAAGTCTGTCCATAATGGTCGGTATCCCCAACGGTCTTGTCTTACCATTGTCCTTTGGTATCTCTACTCGGCGAACACTTTGGGGGACATACCAACTGAATTTCCGTTACACAAGCACAACGAGCTTTTCTTCAGAGAGCTTTTCTAAGTGCTGTATGGTCTTGCCATCTGTGCCTGCTGTTTTGCTTCCTTTATTCTTCTTGATGTTCCGGTATGCCAATTTGATATTTTCCGGCAGGGTGATAATTTCCACCAGCTTGGTGAACATCTTGCCATCCATACTTTCGGCATACAGCTTATCTTGAATTTTCTGGAAATCGTAATATTCAGCATGGCGCAGTTTCGATTTCTTCAAAGCCTTTTTCTTTGTTGCCATAGTCGGTCATCACTCACTTTCGTGGGCTTAACCTTTCTTAGTCCTACTCGAACCTATGCGTGTTTGTTAATAATGATATTTTCAATTTACTCTTGACTACAGCCCGTCCCTCCACCGCTTACTTTTTTCACGGCTTCTAAATTCAACCATCGCTGACTGAATACGGTACCATGGCTGCACCTTCCTCCCGGATTAAGAAAAGTTATACTGCACCTTCATTCCTGACGACACAGATTTCCTTTTCATGCTTCATAGCGTGCAATCGCTCCACATCCGGGACTTTCTACGTTCCGATATTCCTATCTGTACATGATGCCCTTAGACTATCCTTTTGGCCAGTATGCTGGATAGCACCTGTAATGCTATAGGGAATTTCATTGCGACCGTCTTACTTTACCCCACATACACCATTTTCATGGCAACGGCATTTCTACCGTTCTTTCTTCTTGACCCATACATTCGGACTTTCGTCAGTGGTTGTCAGCCACATTCTTGTCATAGGCATTTTATAGACCCCCGACCTATAGACCGCACTATCCACCTCTGGACAGCTTTCCACATCTGCCTTACGGCTCTGTTTGGACGGTTCTCAGCCGACTTCAACGTGCTGTGTCAGCGCAGGATATTGCACTCCTTTGCTTCCAACGTAGTATCAGGTGAGCGTTTCAGGGCGTTACCCCATCATTCCACTCTTCAGAATATCAGTTAGGGAAAACTCTGTTTTCCCCGCTACTTTTACCTCCTTACAGGCTTTCGCCCACTTAAAGTTTATTTGTAGCAACGTATCGCTACACAATCGCAGAACACAAGCTGTGCGCTGCGTTGCTCCTGTGTCCTCTCCCAAATAGAAAATACATTTCTGGCGCAGATGGAGGTTTTGCTGGTGTCGCTGTCCGGAGCAAGCGGGTTAACCAGCCGCATATCCAAAGCCAGCTTTCTTCCGTCGTTGGTGATACGAAGCATATTATCGACGCTGGGATCGACATGACCTGCCCGGATTTCTTCCGCCCGGTCAGCCAGGGACTTTATCATGTCCTCCTGCATGGGCGAGGGCTTGATGACCTCCGTGTGAAAATTTGCCTTGGGAACCGGAAGCATGAGCATATCCGCCGTCTGAATATCCGCAACCATCTTGAAGGTGGTCATCAGCTCCGGCAGATTGTAGAACTTGGCAAACCGGGTCTTGCTGCGGTAGCCGCTGCCCTCCGGAGACAGCTCGATGGCGGTGACGGTTTCTCCGTAGTTTGCCGCCCAGTCATCGAAGTTCAGCAGTCCCATTTCTTCCAGGGTGCTGTACTGCAAATACCGCTGGATGGTATACAACTCTACCATACTGTTCGAGATGGGGGTGCCGGTGGCGAAGATCACGCCGCGATTGCCGGTAATCTCGTCCAGATACTGGCACTTCATAAACAAATCTGAGGACTTTTGTGCTTCTGTCTGGGCAATGCCACCCACATTTCGCATTTTTGTGGCGAGGAACAAATTCTTAAAATAATGGCTCTCGTCCACGAAAATGCGGTCAACGCCCAACTGCTCAAAGGTCACCACATCGTCCTTGCGGCTCTGGTCGTTCAGCTTGGCAAGCCGGGTTTCCAGAGACTTCCGGGTGCGCTCCATCTGCTTAATGGAATAATTCTCCGCATGATTCCGCTTGGCTTCCCGGATACCGTCCAGGATGCTATCGATCTGCCGCCGCAGAATGATCTCCTGCCGCTCTTTGGACATGGGAATCTTTTCAAACTGGCTGTGACCAATGATAATGGCATCATAGTCACCGGTGGCAATCCTGGCACAGAACTTCTTTCGGTTCTTGGTTTCAAAGTCCTTCTTGGTGGCAACCAGGATATTGGCAGAGGGATACAGCTGGAGCCACTCTGCCGCCCACTGCTCTGTGATGTGGTTGGGCACCACGATCAGGGACTTGGTACACAGACCCAGACGCTTGCTCTCCATCGCTGCCGCAACAATCTCGAAGGTCTTGCCAGCACCTACTTCGTGGGCAAGCAATGTATTTCCACCGTACATGATGTGGGCGATGGCGTTGATCTGATGCTTTCGCAGAGTAATTTCCGGGTTCATGCCGGAGAAGCGGATGTGCTGACCGTCGTATTCCCGTGGGCGGATGGCATTAAAGGTTTCATTGTAGATGCCGCACAGCCGCTCCCGGCGGTCAATGTCCTTCCAAACCCATTCCGCAAACTTCGCTTTGATCAACTCCTGACGATCCTGGGCAATAGCGGTTTCCTTCTTGTTCAGAACACGGACTTCGTTGCCGTTGGCATCTATCTTGGTATCATAAATGCGGACATCCTTCTGATTCAGGGTCTGCTCAAAGATGTGGTAGGCATTGATGCGCTTGGTGCCGTAGGTGGTGACCGCCTTGATGTTGCTGCCGTCAAAGGATTTGTTGGTTACATTCCACTCACCGGAATAGGGTGAATACAGAACATGGATTTTATCCCGGGCGTAGGCGCTGGTGCCAATCACCTCATACAAAAACTGCTCGTAGACCTCTTTTGGCACCCAGTTGACGCCAATGCGGACACCGATTTCACCGGCAGTCAAATCCACCGGCTGCACGGCTTCCAAAGCGGCAACATTTCGCTGAAGCAAAGCTGCTTTTTCTTCGGGCAGTACCTCGCACAGAGCCTTTACCATTCGTAGCTTCCGGCGCACATTGCCAGACAGGTATTCATCTGCGGTGACAAAATTATACCGCTCCAAATCCACGAACGCAACCGGGATTTCCTCTTTGCGCTCGGCGCAGTTCACATCCCGGAAGATAACGCCTGCCAACTCCGTTTCCAGTTCCTGCTCGGTTTTCCCGGACAGTTCCGCCATGAAGGGCATATCCACCCGTGCTTTTTCCGCAATGGACACGGCAAGGGATTCGCTGGCGGTGTCCACGGAGGTAACGGCAACATGGGGACGGATGGTGCGCTTGGTGAACATATCCGCCTTGCGCTTGAAATTACCCTCCTCGTCCAGCACCTCCAGAGAACACAGGAGGAAGTAGCTGGAATCCTCGCCAAAGGCAAGACTATTGCCCCGGCTGGACAGCAGACTATACTTTTTCGTATAGTCATCGTACAGCGTGTTAAGCCGTGTCTGCTCCTTCTGAATATCCTCGTCAGGGTAGCCTTCCGTCTGGTAGTCAATAAGCCTGCGCACACAATCCCGGAGGACAATCATGCCCCGGATGCGGTTCTCCGCTGTGACAGAAACCTCCACGGGATTCATGCGGCTGTTTTCACGGAAGTACACCTTTCCGTCAACGATGGTGTAACTGAAATTGCGCACATTGGGATCGGCGGGGATGGAGTTATCTTCCTCCTCCAATTCCTCATGCTGGTACTCGGTGATTTCTGCATGAAGATTTTGAATGGCACCTTGCAGCAGCTCAGACAGGTCAGCATTTTCATCCCCACGGCACACGCTGTCCATGCCGAACCGGGTGGACTCCATAACCATCTCGCCCAGAATCATATCGGGATTCTGAACGAAATAGCTGTTCATGCGGATGCCGTTGGCATCGGTGTCCAGATGCACCCAGTCCGGCTCGATGTCCGTCATGCGATCCCGCTTTTGCAGGAACAGAATATCGCTGGTGACCTCCGTACCGGCATTGCGCTTGAAAGCGGTGTTGGGCAGTCGGATGGCACCGATGAGATCAGCCCGCTGTGCAAGATATTTCCGCACGGCAGAGTTTTCTTTGTCCATCGTACCCTTGGAGGTGATGAACGCCACAATGCCGCCGGGTCTGACCTTATCCAGCGTCTTTCCGAAAAAGTAATCGTGAATCAGCCAGTGGTGTTTATCGTACCGCTTGTCCAGTACCTTGAAATCCCCAAAAGGAACATTGCCGATGGCCACATCAAAGAAGCTATCCGGCATCTGCACCTTTTCAAAGCCGGTGACAGCAATGGAGCTGTTCTGATAAAGCTGCTGGGCAATGCGCCCGGAGATGGAATCCAGCTCCACACCGTAGGCGTGACTGCCTGCCATCCTGTCCGGGAGCATACCGATGAAATTGCCCACGCCGCAGGATGGCTCCAAAATGTTGCCTTCCCGAAAGCCCATCTGCTCCAAAGCCTGATACATTGCCCGGATGATAGCTGGCGAGGTATAAAAGGCGGTCAGAGAGCTGGCTCTGGCGGCAGCGTATTCTTCTTCGGAAAGCAGGGCTTTCAGTTCCTGGTATTTAGAGTGCTTTTCGTCAAAGCAGTCTGCAAGTCCGCCCCAGCCCACATACTGGGAGAGGATTTCCTGCTCCACGGGCGTTGCCAGCCTGCCCTCGTCCTCGATGCGTTTCAGCATACGGATGGCAGCAACATTGGCGGCGTATTTCTCGCTGGCTGTGCCGTAGCCCAATTCCGGGTCAGTGATGCGTAAATTAGTGCGCCGCTCTCTGGGAATTTCTGGAAGCAGCGGTTCAAAGGTGATACACTCCCGCTTGGGTTTTGGCTGGGGCGGAATGGGGGCGGCAGGCTGCTCCTGTGCTGCTTCGACATCTGCCATAACCTGCTGGATGAAAGGGTCGCTCTCCAGAGCGTCCGGGTCAACCACTTCGCCGTTGACGATACCCCGCTGTGCCAGATTCTGCCGAATCTGTTCCGGGTCAATATCGTCAAAGGTATCTTCCAGAGGTGTTTCTGTCCCTGGCTTGTTTTCCGCTTCTGCCACAGCTTCAGAAACCAACTGCAGCGGTCTGAGGGTATGATCCCTGCCGAAAACGGAAAAGGTTCCAGCCTGATATGCCTGCATTGCCTCCATACCACGCTCCCGCTCCAGATAAAAGCGGTCACCCGGCAGGGCTGCATTCCACAGGGGCAGCATCATGGTTTCATAGATTTCTCTGACACGCTCCGGGTCTTTTAGCTGTCCCTGAATATCCGCTACCCCATCCCAATAGTCAAAGATACTCCTTTCGGTGGGTCTGGCAGATTCAACAGGGGCATCTCGGAAGAAGTTCATAATAAACTTTGCAAGCTGCTTGACTTCGTAATCAGGCATTTTCTCGGCATCGCTGGGGTACAAGAATCTGCCAAGGGAAATCATATCGGAAACCCGCTTTGTAATGGCAGGCCATTTCAGTTCCACATGGGCGTAGGGTTCTGTCAAACTGCCGTGGCTGAAGGACAGCCCAGAGGAGGTATAGGTCTGGTTGTCGTTCCCACCATGATAGCCGCTGTACTCCCCATGCTGCTGTTTCAGAAACCGCTCCCGCTCTTTGGTATCGGTATTCCGACTGAAAAAGGAGAAAGTATCCAGTCGGGATTCATAGCTTCTCTCGGAGCCACGCAGAACACGGTCTATTTCATCGTCGGAAATGAAGAACCGCCGCTGTGGGGCATACCCAGCGGCGGCGGTGAAAATATGCGGTTCCCGTTGCAAGTCTTCCAGTCTGCGCAGAAGTGTTGCGGGGTCATACCAGCGGCTGCGCAAGAGACTGCGGTCTTTTTCATAGACAGCGGCAAACAATGTCCATTCGTCCACAAGCTGACTGAGGGAAGTGGGATCTTCCAGAAGGTGCTGCATCTGCTTTTCAATTTCCGGGAAACCACCCTTTGCAGAATAGGTCAGCGTGGTCAGGGGAAGATACCCGGCCTCCCTGGCTTCGTCGCTGAATTCCCGTCTGGCATAAATCAGGGATTTTGCCAGCTCCATACGCTCAAAGTCCGGCACCCGGTCAAGTTCGCTCTGAGGCATGTACCGCCCCAAGTCCAGCAGCTCCCGGATGCGTTTTGCCGCCTGCTCCCATGTGACCAAGGTGGTATACCGTTTTTGGACAGTGCGCCCAGTGGCAATGCGGATGCCCTCCGGGTCGTACCAGATGGCATACTCCCGATCCTGAATGAACAGCCCCGCGCCGTTGGTGCCGTAGCTCTTTTGCAGAAAAGCGGCGTTTTCCTCCAGCGGCTTGTCCTTCATAAAATAAGCGCAGATGATCAGGCGGCTGTTTCTGTCATTGAATCCGATGCACAGGGCTTCGTCAATGACCTGCTGGGGAAGCTGGGGCTGGGAGAAGAAGGTCTGCTGTTCGCTCTCCTGCTCCGGCGCAAGATAACCACCGCCTAAAAAGGAGATTTGCTCCTCAAAACTGGGCGGCGGTATAATTCCATCTATGCGTAAATCAGTTCCTGCAGAATCTGCTCCTCCGCTGATGCGCGGAAGTTGTTCATCAGCCCCACCCATTTCATCTGGTTGGTGGCTTTCATCTCCTCCGTCACGCCCTCGGCCAGCGCCATCTGGCTGACGATGCTCTCCACCCGGCTCCGGGCTGTCTGCTCGATCTCCATCAGATGAGCGTGGAGCTGCCCCGTGGTCAGAAGGTTCGTGTAGGTCACTTTCCGGTTCTGCTGCAGGAATCTGCGGCGCATCAATCCGTACTTCCCAAGGGGAATCTGGGGTTCCTGGGGCGGGAGAATATTCGGAAGCAGATAATCCCCCTGCTTCGTGTATGTGATCTGTGTCATGGTTCATGCTCCTTTCCGGTTGATTTTCAGGTACAGCATACTCTTTTTCGGCGGGATCTTCAAATGTGCGATTTTGTTGCCGTTGCAAGGACAGCACTGTACGGGCAATTTCGGACAGACACATCTGGGAAATGTCACTGGTGGCAGTGCCAAGGACATTGATGGTCTGTAAGGTATTGAAACCGCTGATGTAGCTGAAATCCTCCCACTGGAAGTATGCGCCGGGGTCAATGCCGCAGCGCACCAGCAGCATATAGCCGATGCTGTTTTGTAGCAAGGGCTTGAAGATGGTTTCCAACGATTCCTCGTCCAGCGGCTCCAGGAAACTGCCTTCCTTATAATAAATGAGCTGTGCCAGGTAATCCTGAAAGTTGTCCTCCATGGCATTGGAAGCTGCCAAAAGCAGAGCATCGCCCAGCGTATTTGTATTGCCAAGAACGCCGAAGCTGTTTACCAGCGTCTCCATGATTGCCTGTTCCTGCTCCGGGCGAACCGTCCAGATGGGGACGGGGCGTGGATGTCGCCCCTCATGGGTATCTGCAATATCAAAGAAATATTGGATTCGTGCCTGCCCATTACTGTCGCTGTCCAGAATGGCAATGCCCTTGGAGCCACGATTGACCCACCGCCCAAACCGGTGGTTCCAGCCCTGCCGCCCTTCAATGGGCAGGACGGCGGTGGCATCCGGGCGCTGGGCATACAAAAGAATTTGCTTGTCAAAGGACAGCCGGAAGTTATAGCAGGCGGTGGTCAGAAACCGGGGCCAGTTTTCCTGCGTTGCCACTTCGCCTGCGGTCTGCAAATACAAATCTGTGATACGTTCATATTTTGATGCCATCGGCTCACCTCCTATCGTTCTTTACTAACGGGTTGTCTGGTGCGGGGAATAGAGAAACCATATACTTTTGCAATTTCGTCTCCAAGTCTGCGTGTTACCCTGGTTATATCTGAACGGGTTGCAGTGCCTGCCAAAATCTTTTCTTTCAGCAAGTCTATCTGCGTTTCTCTGATACCGGGCTTATAGCATCGGTAAAGGTAATGATTTGTGCCATCGTGATGGATCGCGTCACAGCGCAAATCACCAAGATGGTCTACATACCATGTCAGATCATCCATTTCGGATTCCAAACAGTCTTTGATATTACCACTTTTGATTTCACCATATCCCGGAAAGCGGCCATTCCATCGCCCCAGATCCGCAATCAGCAAAATGGAAGTATCAAGTTGAATGTCCAGATTCATGCGCTCATCATCCAAATAGCCGTTGTTGATGTCATACATTAGAGAATAACGCTCGTCATTCGATAAGTCCGGGTATTCTGCTTCCAAATCGTCTTTCCAGTCCTCATAATTCAAATCATGGTTAGACCAGATTATGTGACGCTGGTTATTCACCGGGAATCATCTCGCTCTCTGGATTTTGGACGGATGGGTGCGCCAAGCTCATCGTAATTCTTGGGATCTGCGGCAGGGGTATCCCAACCGAACACGGAACCGGCTACCATAGCGGCTTCCTGTGCTTTGGTCACGCCATTGGCAGCATTGGCGGCGGTTGCCCCCTCCCTTGGGGAAGCATCCTGCGGGAAGATTCCCATGGGGGTATATCCCTTTTCGCCCTTGGTAATGACGATCATTTCCCCTGTGGATTCCAAAGTGCTAAAACACTTCTCCGGGAGGGACGAACGCAGAGGAATGGTTTTCACACCTTTCTGCTGCATTCGCTCTGCGAACTCACAAATGTGATAGAGATTGTTTCCAACCTCCAGATGTGTTTCATCGATATAGCGGCAGGTCTGCTCCAGTGTTTTCCCGGAGGGAAGCGTCATGCGGATTCTGTCACCGTCCGGAATCCGAAATACCTCCTTATAGTCCGGGGTAATGAATCGGATGCCCTTTTCCGCCTGCCTCATGTGCCGATCCAGCCATTGCCGGACATAGCAATAGCAGTAGATGTTGTATTCGCCCCTGTTGGGATTCAGCCGTAGCAGATAGGAATAGTGAGGGGTATCTGCCCGGAAGCCATATTCCCGGTCGTTGCCGAAGCTGCTTTCACGGTGCATATAGCAATAAGCGGAAAGGCTGCCCCGGCTGCGCAGAATACCGCCGAATTGCGCATCCTCCCGCAATGCGTTGATAACCTCGTCGAACTCATGCTTGAAATCCTCGGACTTCAAATCTCCCCGGTGGTCATCCCAGCTTGAGAAAAACTGCTCCCCGCTGCTGCCAAAATCGGCACGAAGGTGCCCGATGCAGCCGGTTTGGGACATAAGCTGCTGGGACTGAGAATAGCTGTACATTTGCTCCGCTGCCGTCATGGGGCGTAAAGTCATTTCTGCTTCCATTTATCGCTCACGCTCCTTTTCTTTTTGGGATGTTAGCGGCGGGATCTCTCCGATAGCGGCCAGGTAATCAATCTCCCGCTCTGCTCTCTGGCAGAGGTCTTTCAGGGCATCATACCGATTGCTGGTATAATGACCCCAGAAATAATTGTCCCCGTCTTTACAGCGCCAGATGACATACATATCCTTCTTGGGATGTTCCCCAAGCACGAACTCTGAATCTTTAACCTTAATGCTCTGGGTGATAATGTAGCCTGCACATTCTCTTTGCTCCATAATTCATCGCTCCTCTCCGCCTTTATGAGATTTCTGGCGGTGTTCATTGCGATATTGGTCAAGCCCCAGTGCTGCCCATTGGGGAAGCTGTAATCGTTCCAAGGTGCCCAGAATATCCTGCCGTTCAAACCGGGCTTCTTTGCCGGAGTACAGGTCAACACAGAAGCAGGCAGAGCCACGGCTGTGGGGAGATGCTCCAAATCCGCCGGTACAGAGCTTGATCTGGTTGGTTGCCATCTGGTACTCCCGGCGAAGTACCTCCTGCTTGATGACAACTACTTTTCCGTTCAGGTCATCCTCGTGGGAAAGGGGTGTGCAATCGGCTTTGGTCAGCGGTGTCGTGTCAATACCCTGAAATTTGGGCTTGAACAATGCTACACGGGTTTTCTCCGCCTGCTGAGCCAGCCGCTCCCCGTACAGCTTTGCGATTTCGCAAAAATCATCGCTGACCAAAACATCGTTATACAGCGCAACGATCTCGTTTTGCTGGCAGTAGGCGCACATATAGCGCTCCTCCGGGGGAGCGTTCACATTCTCTCCGAGTACCACCTCCTGATCGCCAATATGAAAAGAATGGATGATTTCATAATCGCCCGCCATGCGTTTATCCATAATTGTCCTCCTGATAGACTCGTTCACAGATCACCAGATACCGCTGTTTTCCGCCGCTGGCATAGGGATGGCAGGTCAAAAGCGTCAGTAGCTCCCGTCCTTCCTGGATGTGAATGGCATCTACATCATTTGGGGCAATGATCTTCGTCTCCACCACCTGATAAGTCAGTGTCTCCCAAATATTACGCAGGGTGACAGTATCGCCCCTTACCAAATCCGGGACATAACGGAAATACATTGCCCCATTCCATCCCCTATGACCGGCTATGACGCAATTGGTATTCTCTCCGCCAATGGGCAGGCTGGTTTGGGAAAGATGTGCTGCTCCGCTTGCTAAGTTCAGATCCGTAGCACCAAGGTAAACCGGCATATCCAAATTGATTTTCGGAATGGTAAGCACGGCAAACACTTCATCCTTTCGACCATAGTCCCGAAGCTGGAAGCTGGATTCCTTGAAGTCATCCGTGCTGTTCAAATCAGCCTGTTTTTGAGCATAGAGATTATCGTTATAGGCACGCATTTCTTCCCACAGTTCTGTGTAGGGCCTCTGCGGTTCCGTTGGATCGGTACTTTCTGTTTCTGGTTTTGGGACGGGAGCAGCCACTTCGGAAAGGAACTGCTCCGCTGAATGCGTCACTTCTTTTTCTGTAAAAAGTCGATTCCACACAGGAAACAAAAGTAAACTCAGCCCAATCTGGAACACACAAAGCATTACCACAAGGATGACCTTCTTGACCATCCTACCGCCTCCTGATATACCATACAGTAACGGCGATAATGCTGATGACCCCCACGATGCACAGCCCTGTCAGAATACCATTCACATACTTCTCCTCCCAAGTAGAAGCTGCTCCCTCCTCAGAAGAAACCGAAGAAACAATCTCTTCCGCTTCTTCATATGGGATGCGGCTCCCATGGACAAGCAGCCGATGGGTATTTACGCCAAAGGGGGTGCAGGTGACTAGGGTACAGTAATCTTCTCCCGTGGTGATGCCCAGATAGGTGGTATCATGGGGCAGCACGGTATGAATTGCATCCACCTGATAGGCAAGGATCTCATCCAACACCTCCAGATAGAAAACATCCCCCTCCCCCAGTTGATCCAAGTCAGAAAACATTTTCTGACTTGCCATGCCGGAATGGGCAGTCAGAATCGTGTGTGTGCTTTCCCCGCCAATCGGGAGGGAACTTCCCAACAGGTGCCCGATCCCGGCTGAAAGTGTATTGGAATCTGTACCATGATAAATAGGCAGCGTTACGGATATTTTGGGAATGTCCACATAGCCCATGATGCCGCTTCCGGTAATATCAAGCTGATTGTCGTAGTCCTGCGCTGCTACCAGCAGCGCATCCCGACTATACGCATCTCTATCCTGGACTCCCGGCTTCAAGACTTCGTTGTAGGCAACTGCCATCGTTCTGGCGACGAGAATATCTTCATCTTCCATTTGCTCTACCTGTTCCTGATAGGCAGTGTGAATCTGGGATTGGTGCTGTTGGTTATATTGATTGAAAATCAGCGGATACAGTGTCAGACCCAAGGCCAGCAAGAAAACCAAAATAGCCGCTGAAATGGTCATTGCTTTTGTACTCATAATGCCCTCCTTGCAGTAGCAGCCCCAGAGGTTTTCTTTCCACTGGGGCTGCATTTCGTTACCGATCAGACTTCTTGCGGCAGACAATGAAGATCATCACCATGGCACTGGCCATCAGGACAATACCACCCACGGTGAACATCCAAGTGCCATGATCGCCTGTCTGGGGAAGATCAAAACCGCTGGTGTTCACAACAGTCAGGGGCGCTTCTGCATTGATGCTGCCATTGTCTTCCACCATGTTAACCTTCTTGCCATCCACGTTAGCGGAAGCGGTCAGCAGTTTATGCTCCAAGTGCTTCTGGGGCATATTGTGCAGGTCGCCGTTGTCCTTAATAATACTGGCATACCGGGGATCATTTTGAATCAGACCCAGAACATCCGTGCCGTAGATGGCGCAGGAAGCGTCTGTATTCTTCTGGGAAATGACCACATCGATACCCTGTTTCAGCAGCACATAGCCGCTGTCGGTGCGAACCTCAGTCAGGGTGTAGGCATCATCTTCCAGACCCTTGACAACGATCTTGCCCTTGGAATCAGCGGTCTTGACGGGGACAAAGTGGGTGGCTTCCGCCTTGTCGGTCACATGATCCACCACATAATAAACGCCTTCGTCCTTGTTCAGCTCGGCTTTCACAAAGTAGTTATCAGTTTTATTCTGGATCAGAAACTCCACCTTGGAGAAATCGCCCTTGCCGTCGCTGAACAGTTTGGTCAGGTCAATGCCGTAGGTGAACACATGGCAGTCATCCACCAGAGTATCGTAGTAGTTCTGGGAGCTGCGTTTCCAGGTCAGCACAACCTTGTTATCATTGCCCTTGTCACCGAACACCAGATCGCTGCTGCTGTCCATCTTGGCGGCATAGGTGATTCTTACGGTGCAGTCGGAGTAGCCGGAGTTGACCATGGAAGCGCCGGAATAAACAGCCTTGGAGGTGTTAATCTCGGTCAAACCGGCAGCGGTCATTTCGATGGTCATAACGGGATCCCCGGTATCGGTAGTGTTGTAGGCAACGGTAAATTTGCCGTCAGCCTCCGTCCACTTGGCAACGGAATCCATGCAAGCGGCATCGGTGAAGAACTCCAGAACCACATCGCCCTTGCTGTAAGACAGACCCTTGGACAGGGTATCCACAAAGGTATAGCAGGACAGGTAGGTGGATTCGGAGGTGATGGAGGGCAAGGTTGAAATGATCTGGTAGTCGATGGTGTCACCAGCGGAAGCGGTGCCTGTGTGGGCGTAAGCATCGGTCTTGCCGGTGTCGTTCTTATTCTCCCGCAGGGTCTTTTCCAGAGAGGGGATGCCGGTCAGGTTCTTGGGATACAGGGTGATGTCATAAATCCAGCGGGTGCCGCCGTCGGTGGCGTTGGTGCCGTTCACGGAGGTCATGGGGACGGATACCAGGAAGGGATCGGTGGTGGACACGACCATTTCGGGCACCTTGGTTTCCACGACCAGATGCAGTCCCAGGTTCAGATTTTCAGCTTTGGTCTTACCGTAGGAATCCGTCAGAGGCATGGCAGCACCGCCGTTTGCGGAGATGTAGGCTTCCAGCGCATTTTTCACTACGGTGGAATTGGATTCCAGTGCCGCAGCCAGAGCGTCGATCAGCACATCGGACTGATAGTAATACTTGGTGGAATCCAACTGGTCAGCGTTGGTATAGCGATTCAGGCCATTTTCCAGCCCCAGGGCCTTCAGGAAGTCCGCGCCCTTGGTCTTGTCAATGGCGTACAGAATCTCTACATGGCTGTCGGTGCGGCTGTCATTTTCGGACTCGGAGAACTGGACAATATCCGCAACCTGGACAAAGCTGAACTCCACACCCTTTATGGCGTAGCCGTAGCCGGCTTCACCGTTGCCCAGAGCGGATTCGCCGCCGCCCAGCACATCGTTGACGCCGGTCTGGTCAAACACGCCGGTGGACACATAGGAGGAATCCCAAACGCCGTCCTTTTCGGCGTTGGTCATGTCGTTCTTGTAGATGGTCAGGGAGCCGGTTCTGGATTCGTCAATAGGAGCGTCCTCCAGTTCGGCGGCGGAAACGGCAACAGGAAAACTCAGCAGCAAAGTCAGAGCCATCAGCAGGGAGAGAATCTTCGTCAGTTTTTTCATATTGATTTTTCCTTTCATAGATAAATGATGATATTAGTTTACATAACTTCTAGAAATCACCGAAAAGCAGAAAAGCCAGGGCTGATCCCTGGCACAGTAGTAGGCAGTCATTTTATTGTCTCCGTTCTCTACGATAGGAGTAGACGAGAAGTGCAGTACAGAGGAATATACACGCGAATTGAGATACCCGAAGCCATGCCCCGGAGGTCACGCCGGTTTCAGGCAGCTTAAATATTTCGCAATTCACTACACGAAAAGAAACCGTCAGATTATCCGCCGGTAGTATTCCCTCAAAGGCAGGCTCCGTCAAAAGTGAATACCCTTTGGGTGCTTCCAGTTCTGTCACGCGGTACATCAGTCCCGGATGCAATCCAGTCCATTTCAAAAGCCCATCCTTTCCGGAAGTCAAAGTACCATTTACGCATTTGGCATTGAAACAGAATCCCTCTCTGACCGTTTCTGCATCGGTGTATTCCACCGGCCACCAAAGAGAACCATCCTTGCTCCATTCCAACAGGAACTTCGCATCTGCCAAGGGTTCTCCACGGATGTCCACTTTCTCAATGAGAATCCTGCCAGGGCGCAGAGCGTTGGTGAAAGAAACCCCGGCTGTTTCTCCGGCTTTCACGGTCACAGTCTGTGGATTCTCACTAGTGCAGGAATACAGGCTATTCTCCGGAATCAGCTCCTCAACCTTGTATTCTCCGGGCTGTATCTTTCCAGTGAGAATCAAACCTGTTTCATCCGTGGTAAAGGGCGAACCGGGGATTTCCGTGTCAGAAGAATCTGTGATGCGGAACTGCCAGCCTGTCAGACTGCCTACCGTTTCCATGGCTTTCTGAATTTGGATTTTGCCATATTGCATATTGCAAAAGCTCACAGTTGCAGTCTGTCCCGCAGTGATATTGACCGTTTTCACAGAGGTGTCACAGACCCAGTAAGGGTCATCCACTTCAATTTCCTTTGCGTACAGCGTCCCAACAGACAAATCGGAAACCGTTACACTTCCGTCGGCCCCGGTGGTAAAGGGAGAACCGGAAACAGGCTTTGTGCAGGCGGCATCGGTGTAAAGACCGATCTGCCAACCATCCAAATTCTTGCCTGTGTTTGTTTCCTTGACCAACTTAACGCCGCCGGTGTTAAGCCTGTTGTGGAAATTAACCGTTGCTGTAGCTCCTGCAGTGATGGTTACTTTCTGAGGATTGGCGCTGTCGCAGGTATATAGAGCAGCAACACTCGCGTCCGTGTGGCCTAATTCTTTTACATACACGGTTCCTGCGGTCAGATTGGAGACAGAAAGCGTACCTGTGGAATCTGTGGTTTGCGGACCGGAAACCAGGTTCGTGCAGCCTGAATCGGAATAGATGCCAAACTTCCAGCCAGACAGATTTTTCCCGTCCTCTGTGGTCTTGACCAATTTCAAAGAGCCTGTGGGATTGACGGTCCTTACCCGAAAGTATACCGGCAAATCCTCATAAGATGGGTCTGCCTGACTGCCCAGCATCACCTGATAACTGCCGTTATACCACACAAAGAAGGGGTGCCCCTGGGTGTTCACCCGATTTCGTGTGGGAGCTACCAGCACATTGTCCAGTGGGCGGTCAGAGGTAATCGTCAGCACATTTCCGTTTGTGGAAAAGGTCAGGCCATCCACCCTCGGAAAGGAATACCCAGATATTGCCCGATTACTGTCCGTTACGGCTGCACTATACTGACCGTTGCCATTCGGTTTCAAATCTATGGTCGGGGCAGCATTCTTAGCCGCGCTGGTAAAGCTGGGGATGGCATCGCTGTGCGCTGCCATGTTTGCAGAAATCTGATTGTATGACGAAATGACATTCTTCAGCCGACCTCCGATGGAGATATACATGGAAGTGGCTTCAGGACCTTTCCCATAGGCATTCTCGAAACGGCGAATGAACGCATCATTGGTCTGTGCATACGGCGGTGTGGCATTTCGCCAGCCAATCGCAATTTCCCAGACTATAATCTGTGTTGCCACCATATTGGACAGCAGCTCATAGCTGGCGGATTGCGGAAGCGTCCTCTGTCCGTACATAACCGCAACGCACATAGCTTTCATTTGCTGTACAGTCAGCGTGGACGGGGCTGCTGAACTGCTGACAAATTCATCCATTGTCAGATCTTCTTCTGTATAAGTGGAGCCTTCCGCAATGCCGGGTTCCAGGCAGTAAGCCGCCTGCCATGTTCCATTGACCTTAATGGCTTTCAGCCCGACATTATTTCGATTTCTTGACTTGCCCGCAAAATCATAGTAGATAAATCGGTTGGTCTTTCCGGCAATGGGACTGTATTCATCTGTATTGACCCAGATGGTAGCCCATGTGGTTGCCTGACAGTTGGAAATGGAGGCCAGAGCAACCTCCCCGTCAATCAGAAGCATGACAGGCGGCTCCGAATCATCGATAATGTCAAGTTCTGATGGTTCAGTACCGGATTCCTCCGTAACAGGCGATTCTGTTTCATCCGGCGGTGGAATCAGGTTTTCTTCCGGTTCTGTGTTCGTGGTTTCTTCCATTGTCTCCGTGGAAGCAGCAGGATCAGCCTCAGCGGCTGTTTCCGCAGCATATACGCTGGGAATCAGACTAACCACCAGCATCAGAATCAAAAGAAATGAAATACATCGTTTGATTACAGTTGGCATGATAATTCCTTTCAAAAAAATAGTCCTTGCCGAAGTACAGCAAGGACTGCGATTGTTGGTTTGTTGTTAAAACCGGTACAAAACTGGTTCTCCTTTTCGGAGTGTACAGGTAGTCTGGAGGGGGTGAGGTGTGGAGAGGGGGAACCGTTCAGAACCGGCTCTATCAATCTGCAAAATGGGCAGACTGCCCCCTTGTGAGTGGTTACCGTTCCTGTTCCCGCTGGCGTTTTCGGTAAAACTCCAATGCCTTTACAATGGTATCCTCAATCTTCTGCGCAGGCGTCCCCGGCGCGAAGAATTTGCTGATACGCTCTTTTGGAATTTTGAATTGCTCCTTCTGGTTGGGCTTTTCCTCCTGCATAATGGAGAAAATCACATCCATGTTCAACCGCCCTTCCTCGGAGAATTTCCGCATCTTCATAGCCTGAACATGGGAAGGGGTGCAGTCCTCCGTTGTCATGGTTTCATAGAGGTCATGCTGTTCCTGTTCAGTCAGATAAGACAGCTCCACCGCAGGGCGGAGGGCAATTTGCAGCTTATCCTTTTCTTTCAGGACGGAGTTGTCCACCAAGTCCAAGACTTCGGGAATCAAATTCGTCAGCCTGATGTATCGGAACACCTGGTCTCTGCTCTCACCACTTTGTTGTCCCAACTTTGCGGCGGCATCAAACTTTGTCGCCATTGGCGACAAAGTTAGGTCATTGCGCTGCCCCTGTCGCTTCATAGCATCCAACTTCATCTTATAGGCAAAGGCCTTCTCCGATGGAAGAAGTTGCTCCCGCTGCAAATTGGAGTCCACCATAATAATGGTCGCTTCCTCGTCTGTCAGTTCCCGGACAATACACGGCAGTTGCAGCTTTGCAATCAGAGTACACGCCAGTTTGCGGCGGTGACCGGCAACCATTTCGTAATGCCCGTTCTCTTTGGGACGCACGATGGCAGGAACCAGAGTGCCGTGCTGCTTTACGCTCTCTGCCATCTCAATCATGTTGTCATCCATGCGGACTTTGAAGGGGTGATTGGGGAAATCGTCAATCTTGTCAACGGGGATTTCCTGCACTCTGGGCTGACTGGCAATATCCCGCTCCTCCTGGGTGGTGAACAGGCTATCGACTGATGTCAGAAGGCTTGCTGCGCTGTTTTTCGCCAATGTCCATTACCTCCTTCACCAGAGTGCGATAGGCTTCCGCTGCACGACCTTTCGGCTCATGCTTGAAAATGCTGTGGTCTGCGGTGCTGATTTCTGCCAGCCGAACCGTTGCCGGAATCACTGTCTGCATAATGGGCAGGTGCTTGCCATAGGCGTCTTTGACGGACGCCACAATATCCTTACGGAAGTTCGTCTCGTTTGCCATGGTCATAAACACACCGCCGATTTTCAGCTTGGGATTGATCTGCCGCTTGATGCTCTGCACAGTATTGACCAACTCCGTCATGTTTTCGGCAGCAAAATACTCTGCCTGAACCGGAATCAGAACATAATCCGATGCAGACAGAGCATTGATGACCAGCATACCGAGGGACGGGCGGCAATCCAGCAGGACATAATCGTAGTCCTTTTTAATCTGATCCGCATACTGCCGCAGCACCGTCTCCCGGCTCATGACATTCACCAGTCCCACCTCAACGGCGGACAGTGTGCGGTTGCCAGGGATGAAATCAAAGCCCTCGTGATGGTGGCAGATTTCGGGATGCTCACCGCCGCTGACACCCGCCACGATGTCGTTCATGGCATTTCCCAGTGTCAGCGGCAAATCATTCGGCTTTCGCAGTCCCAGCATTTTGGTTAAGTCCCCCTGCGGGTCAACATCCAGCAGAAGAACCTTCTTGCCCTGCATCGCCAGACCGGCACCGAGATTGTACACCGTGGTGCTTTTCCCGACACCGCCCTTTTGATTGGCAACAGCAATGACCTTTGTTTTTGCCATTTGGGTTTCCTCCTTAAATAGATTTAGCCGCCTGCGATGAAGCAGATGGCTATGTATGCGGCAAGTATTGTGAATTTTTCTATGTATATCTTGTTTTATCTGTTTCAAAGTCATATAATATTTGTACGCATTTTGCTGATAGGTTGGGGTAACTGTTTACAATGTCCAATCGGTTTGTTAAAATATCATCAGTGCTAAGAAGGAGGAGTACTTTCTATGTGGGACACCATTCAAAAGCTGGAATATCGTGTGCGAGCCAATATCGAAGGTGCACAGCAGGAACTGAATATGAGATTGACTGACCGCATGGAACTGCCTCTTTTGGGCCTAAATGGAGAGAAGTTGTACCTGACCGGGTTGGCAGCACTACGGAAAAAGGCAATGGAGCTGGATACGCTTTATGAGCGACTTCCGGCACACCAGGGTGTGAAAGATTCCATTCTTCTGGATGCCTGGTCCTCTGCCACCATTGAGGGTGCAAGAACCACGGTACAGCGCGTACGGGATCATTTTGAGAATCCCAAAACCAAGGATGACCGCATGGTTGTCAACACCATCATGGGCAGCAACTATGCCTACAACCATCCCATCACAGAGAACAACATCCGCAGGCTGTGGGAGAAGATCGTGGACGGAGTCTGCGAAAATGAGGAGCATCGAGGAAAACTGTACCGGGACGGCATGGTCTATGTCGGTTCCGGGGAGCGTGTGATTCATGTTCCGGCTCAGGCTGAGCAGTTGCCGGAGCTGATGGCGCAGTGGTTTTCTTATCGGGAAGCAGGTGGCTCTGACTTGCTGATTCGTTCCTTTGTGGCTCACTTCTATTTTGTGTATCTGCATCCCTTCTGTGATGGCAACGGCAGAGCGGCTAGAATTTTGAATGCTTCCCTGCTATATCATGGCGGATATCGGAAGATGAAGAATCTGCCGCTGTCCAGTGCTATCAACAATCAGCTCAGCGGATACTACGGAAGTCTTGCGGACTCGGAGACGGTTCTGAACGGAATCGATGACAGATGGCTGGACTTGTCCCCCTTTGTGTCCTATATGCTGGATGCCTTTGAGCGCTGCCTGATCGATGCGGCCCTTTCTGTAAATGCGCTTACAGAAGCAGAATCAAAGCTGTTGGAGCGGATGAACAAAGCTGGCATCCATGCTGAAATCACAGCAAAAAAAGCCGCTGGCATTCTGCAGCGGTCTGAGAATGGTGCGAGAACAATTTTACATTCCCTTGTTAAGAAAGGGTATCTGACCGTAGATACGAACAAGGCGCCTTATATCTACCGTCTTCACCAGCATATTCCCTACAATTAACCACAAGAACGTACTGCCCATTAATAAGGCAGTGCGTTCTTCGTGCTATATGCGGTATTTTCACTATGGTAGTCGTAAACTACGCCCCACCTACAATCGCCGTTTGAGAGCAATATAAAACGAGTGTTCCTACAGCTTTTCAAATGCTGTAGGAACACTCGTCAGGTTGCTGAGGGCAGGACTCGAACCTACGACCTCCGGGTTATGGACTGCAGTTTGCATAACTGTATCCGCAAATTATCACCGCTTTGGAGCATTGCGGCGATGTTTGCCACCTCTGGCAATCCACTGTAATCTGCCCCGCCCACTGGGTAATGATCCCGTATGGGGCAAAACATGGGTCAAAAGTGTGACCTTGCTATGGGTCAGCCAAGCAGGTAGCTTTCACCACCAAATTTGGACTCACTTTCCCGAGGTTCGCACTGACCCAGTTTTCAAGAGGTTTTTCACTCTCTGTTTTTGAGCCATCCACCGAAACCCGGAGGTTTTCTGCCTTTGCCGGTAATCTCCTGCCACGGTTCCAACATGGGTCAGGTGGTTCCCTTCACCTGGAGCAGAAACCATATCCTACCCCAAGATATCGCGATTGTACCATAGCTTTCAGAAATTGCAAGTTATTCTTTCGAATCAAACTGCTTTTTTAGTCTATCCAACTCATGGCGTTCAGGGCAAACAACATATCCCCAACCACGCTTTTTCTGCATTCGGAAAGCCCAACTATTCAAGTCCATCACTGTGTCTGGATCTGAAATGGAAAGCATAATTACAGCACCATTCTTATTCGTAACATCAACCAGATTTTTATGGATAAGACACAGTGCTATGCTCTTCGAAATTGGCAAATTGATTGCGATACTTCCTTTATATAAGTAACTATATAGTCCCCTAATTGGCAAGACAAATGGAATCTCTGTCTCATTAATTTGAAACGTCAACAGATAATCTGATAGGAAACCATTTCTCCTGATTGCACTAAAGCCATTAATGGCAACATAGTCATGTTGCATTTGCTCAGGTAAAAAGGATAATATATTTCCATCTGTTCCCATTTCCTGCATAAATACAGGATCACGCGCAATTAGCGAATACATAAAATCTCGTACTGTTTCCTCGCAGTTTGAATTCACTGACACACTGTTTTGGCTGAAATCCAATGAGTCTATGTACGCTAATACTTTGCCAAAAGGTGTTTCGATTTTTTCCCCCAAATAATGTTCGGTTCGAGCAGAAAAGAATCCCCTCGCTGTGTTTAGTGATTCAGCAGTTCCTTTAGTCCCTACAAAGTTACCTTTAACATCGTAATAACAGCATAGCTTATACTGATTGTGAAAGCGCTTAATTACTTCCTTAGGCATCTGGATGTGGGAGTTTACATCATCCTGTCCACTTTTTATAGCATCATTCTGCATAAGGATTCTCCTTTGCATTTTTATCCAGGGCTACCGCCAAATGGCATCGGCTAATCTCACATAGCAGTAGCCAACAATATGAATTAATCAAATTAAAGAATTTGAATTCTAAGATACGGTTTTAACTTCTGCAATTCCCGGTTTTTGCAATAAATCAAAAAACTCATTAATTGCATCGTGTTGTTGCATTGGATATTTCAAACCTGTTCTGCGTTTGCAGAATGTAAAAGTAATCGACTCCTTTGCGCGGGATAATGCTACAAAGAATGCACAGCGATCTTCATCTGGCTGGTTCTTAAAGTTCCAGAAAGCAGAGTCCTCCAATCCGACAAAATATACCGCAGAGTATTCCAGCCCCTTGCTTTTATGGATTGTCATTATAGGTACTGAATGCTCTCCGCAAAAATTTTCAATGGCTAGACTCCAGTCCCCACACGCAGCAACATATTCAGCAAAAAAGAGGCCTTCAAATTTTCTAACTAAGTCATCTAAGTAAGTCCCTTGTTTATACGCCGGAAATTTCGCCTTGATGTTTTCAATACCGAAGAATCTAATTATTGCCCCCAGAGTGTCATGCCATTGCACACCGTCAAATCCCTGCTGTGCGGTTTTCTTCACGGTATCTGCTAAGTCAACCAGTTTTCGCAGCATTTCATCATAAGCACCATTCTCCTGTGCCTCACCAATACCCCAGAGTTCGACCAATGACTCCTCTATGAAGTTCCACTCATTTGGATGTTTCCTGTCATAGGCACACAACATAAACTTGATGAGCAGGTCTACAATTGGCTCCTTAATTAGATCCTGGTAGTCAGTCTCAATGCGAGCTCGGACACCATGTTTCTCTAACTCCGCAATAATCGCTGGAGCATAGTTCTGCGGCAACTGTTTGCAGAGAATACATATTTCATTAGGCTTTTTGCCTTCGGAAATTCTCTCTAGGATACCCGCTGATACAGCACCAGCTTCCAGCTGTTCATCATCTGCAATAATCAGAGCGATATCTCCATCATCTTCGGCCCATTTATCTGAAACACAGACTTCTGTTGCCTTTTCTTTTAGAGAAGCATACATTTCTTGTTGTAGTGCAACCAATCTTGGTGCAGAGCGATGATTCATTAGCAAACGAACACCTTTAGGATTCCACTCATCGCAAAAAATGTTAAAGATTCGTTTTACTGCACCAGCCCACACCATGATACGCTGTTTGTTGTCTCCAACAGCCGTTATCTTGGTGTTTGAACCAAAGAAGCATTCCTTCACAAGGTCATATTGAATATCCGTCGTATCTTGAAACTCATCCAAAAACACATAAGAATATGTTATATGCAACGCACGCTTAATATGTGGATTTGTTTTAACAATATATATGGCAAGCATCATGATCATCTTGAATGTCAGTGTTGCTTTATTCCCGTTAAATCCCTTTAGCAACAGCGACCATACTCTATGCCCCATTTCGCTCCCTGTTAGCGGAAGGCTTATCTGCGTCAAGAACGTATCATATTCGGATTTGAGTCTTGAAGGTGTTAACCTATCAGGACTCCTATATCCAACATATCTGAACGCAGCATCAATCATATCGGAATCATTAACCAAATAATCAGGTGCAGGGCGAAGTTCTTCAGGCAACGCATACTTGAAGTGATCAAGGACACTCTTTGCGAATGCATCATATGTCATCGATACAAACCTTCCCTTTATTTCTGCCCCACAGCGTCGTTCAACACGTTCTTTCAAATTCTGCGCAGCATCCGTTTTGAAGCTGATAGCCAGTATTTTCT
>OIYS01000557.1_pt1 | contig 24768 bp, 34 predicted proteins | sample 1588271 | NCBI WGS metagenome assembly OIYS01 (sample SAMN03283286) | human gut metagenome | biome: human-associated habitat; material: feces | host: Homo sapiens | place: Peru | collected 2012
TAGGATTCGAAGTTTTAAAAGAAGCGATAGAAAATATTTTTAAAGGAGAAGTGTTTGATGAAAACTTTTTAATGGCAATAGCTACAATAGGTGCTTTTGCTATTGGAGAATACCCAGAGGCTGTTACTGTAATGTTGCTTTATCAAGTGGGAGAAACATTTCAAGATTATGCAGTTGATAACTCTAAAAAATCAATAGAGAATTTAATGAATATTAGACCAGATTTTGCAAATGTTTTAAGAGAAAATGCTGAGATAAAAGTTAATCCTGAAGAAGTAAAAGTTGGAGAAATAATTATTGTAAAACCTGGGGAGAAAATTCCTCTTGATGGAAAAATTATAGAAGGGGAGTCAATGCTAGATACAACAGCATTAACAGGAGAATCAGTTCCAAGAAAAGCTAATACAGGAGATAATGTTTTTAGTGGATGTATAAACCAAACTGGGTTATTAAGAATTCAAGTAACTAAAGAATTTGGAGAATCAACTGTTAGTAAGATATTAAACTTAGTTGAAAATGCAGAAGATAAAAAGTCTAAATCTGAAAACTTTATTACTAAATTTGCAAAATATTATACTCCAGTAGTTGTAATATTAGCAGTAATTATAGCTATTGTACCACCAATTATTATAAAAGAAGCAAACTTCACAGAATGGCTATATAGAGCGTTATCATTTTTAGTTGTGTCATGTCCATGTGCACTAGTTATTTCAATACCTTTAAGCTTTTTTGCAGGAATTGGTGGAGCATCTAAAATAGGAGTTTTAATCAAAGGTGGAAATTATTTAGAAGCTTTAGCAAATGTTAATACAGTGGTTTTTGACAAAACAGGAACACTTACAAAAGGTGTATTTGAAGTTCAAAAAGTAGAAGAAGTAGGAGCATCTAAACAAGACATTATAAAATATTCGGCTTATGCAGAAAACTATTCAAATCATCCAATTGCAGTATCAATAAAAAAAGCATATAATGAAAAAATAGATGACAAATTGATTTCAGATATAAACGAAATATCTGGAAAAGGAATAAGCGTAAAGGTCGAAAATAAACAAGTATTAGTTGGAAATGAAAAACTAATGCAAGAAAACAATATTGAATATACAAAATGTAATGAAATAGGTACTGTAGTATATGTGTCAATTGAAAATAAATATGCTGGTTATATACTTATATCGGATGAAATAAAAGAAGATTCATTTAAAGCAATAAAAGAATTAAAAGATAATAAAAAACAGACAATAATGCTTACAGGTGATAAAAAAGAGGTGGGAGAAGATGTTGCTAAAAAATTAGGAATAGATAAAGTATATACTGAATTATTACCAGATGGAAAAGTAAAAAAAGTAGAAGAGCTTATCAAACAAAAGAGTGGAACACTTGCATTTGTTGGAGATGGAATAAATGATGCACCAGTACTTGCATTATCAGATATAGGGATAGCAATGGGAGGTCTTGGAAGCGATGCAGCAATAGAAGCAGCAGATATAGTAATAATGACAGACGAAACATCTAAAATAAATAAAGCTATTAAGATTTCTAAAAAAGCAATGAGAATTGTTAAACAAAACATTGTATTTGCAATTTCAATTAAAGCATTAGTATTAGTTTTGAGTGCAGTAGGAATTGCTACAATGTGGGAAGCGGTTTTCGCAGATGTTGGCGTTTCAGTAATTGCAGTATTAAATGCTATTAGAATATTAAAAAAATAATTGAAAATTATGTAAATCTAGTGTATAATATATATGTATTTCAAATTAAAATAATATGAAAGGTAAGGAATAGTTATGAACAACAAGCTGAGCAAATACATCCAAATCCTCGCCGCTACTGCAACTATAATTGGTGCAATAGCAACTATTCTTACGTCCATTCAAGGGCTTCTTAGTAAGCCCGGAGAAAATATGGGATGGTAAGAATAAAAAAAGGGGAAGAGTTTACTCTTCCCATTTAAAGTTATATTACATAAAAGAATATACAGAAAAATTGTAATGCACTTGCAACTATACAAGCAATGTGAAATACAGAATGCATCCATTTATGTTTTTTACCAAGTCCATAAAAAATTGCTCCAATTGTGTATACAAGCCCACCAGCTAATAATAAGATAAATCCTTTCATAGTCAACAATTCTATAATTACATTTATTTTAAATATAATACACCAACCAAGTAATATGTAGCATATCATAGAAAAAACTTTATATCTTTTTAAATCTATTGAATTAAGTACAATTCCTAATATTGATAATCCCCAAACAATTCCAAATAATGTCCAGCCAGTAGCTGTATCATATTCTCTTAAAGTGCATAAAGCAAATGGAGTATAAGTTCCAGCTATAAGAATAAATATAGAGCAGTGATCAATTATTTGAAAAACTTTTTTAGCCGTACGATTAGGGTTCAAGCCATGATATATACTTGACATAGTGTATAATAAAATTAAAGACACACCATAAATTGAGGTAGAAACTATACCATAAACATTGTGATGTAATGCTGAAAATATAACACATAAAGCAAGAGCAGCAATACCGAGTGCACCACCGACAATATGTGATACCATATTAAAAATTTCTTCACCTTTTGTATATGTTGGCAATACTCTGTCAGCTAATTTTACTCTATGCATACTATCCCTCCAATTCAATAATTTTTTTTAGTTCTTCATTTCTTTTTATTTTATTTGTAGTAGTTTTTATTAAAGGTTCTTTAGTTAAAACAAGATGCTTTATATATTTGTACATAGGAAGAGTTTTATTTATTTCTTTAATTTCATTCCAAATAATATCTTTTAGTTCTTGTTCAGTTGCATTAGGGTATTTAGACTTAGTAACGGTTTCGTTATATACTACTTCAACAGAGACTTTAACATCATTACTATCTTGAGCATCTGGAAGACCATAAACAAAACATTCTTCAACTTCATCTAATCTATTTATCAAAATTTCTAATTCCTCAGGAAATACTTTTTTACCATTTTTTAAAACTATTAAATCTTTTTGTCTACCAGTGATAAATAAGTAACCATCATCATCTATATAACCTAAATCACCAGTGTGGAACCAGCCATCTTTTAATACTTCATTTGTTTGTTCTTCATTTTTGTAATATCCAAGCATAACATTTGGCCCTTTAACAATTATTTCACCAATACCATTTGCATCTTTATTATTAATTTTTACATCAAGACTTCCCATAGGTATTCCAACAGAACCTTCTTTTACACAAGTATCATTTTCAGCAGATATAACAGGAGAGGTTTCAGTTAATCCATAACCTTGAACTAAATGAATACCAATTGAGTTAAACCATTTACCAACTCTTTTATCAAGAGGGGCACCACCTGAAATAACAAATCTCATATTTCCACCAAGAGCATCAATAAGTTGTTTAAAAACTTTTCTTCTAATATCAATATGAAGTTTTAACAAGAAATTGCTTAGCTTAATCATAAAGTTTATAAGCCTAGTTTTACCTTGTTTTTCAACTTCTTTCATAATAGTAGAATACATTTTATCTATTAAAACAGGAACACCAACAAAAACTGATACTTTATATTCCTTTAGGTTTTGCTGAATATATCTTAAACCATCAGGAAATACCGTTTTCACACCAGAAGCTAACATTACAAGCATACCAGTTGATCCAAAAATATGATGATATGGCAAAAATGCAATATTTACATCAGTACTATAAAAAGTTTCAACTAATTGCATATCATATATATTTGTTGCAATTCCATTTTGATTAAGCATAACAGCTTTAGATTTAGAAGTTGTACCGGAGGTGAAAAGCAAAATACTCATAGCAGAAGGATTAACTTTATAATTTATATATTCTGAATAACCAGCTTCAATAGCTTTTTTTCCATCATCAATTAGGTCATAGAAATATAAGAAGCCTGGTACCTTAGAAAAACAAATAAAATGCTTAATATTTGTTTTTCCTGAAGCTTTAATTTCTGATATGACATCTTTTAGCTTTTCATCAAAAACTATTGCCTCAACTTCACTTCTGATCAAAGAATCTTCAAGTTCTCCAATTTGTAATCCTTTATCTAAAGGAACAGAAACAATTCCACCAAGTAAGTTGCTCAAATGTGCAACAGCCCATTCATAACAATTGTGTCCTACAACTGCAGAACGTTTACCTTGTAAACCTAATTTATATAAAGAAGTACCGAAATAATTAATATCTTCCAATAAATTAGTATAAGTGTGATTTATATATTCAACTTCTTTGCCATTTTTTATCTTTGTTGTAAATGCTATATTATCAGCATAAGTATTGGCTGAATGATATAACAAATCCTTAATATTATCAAATTTTATAATAGTTTGTTCTTTTTTCATTTGCACTCTCCTATAAATAATATACTAAACTAGAATATGTAGTTTAGAAAACTATTATACATTAAATAAGTAAATAGGTCAAGACTCTTGGGTATGCAAAAATATATTGATAAAAATAAATTTAAGTATTGATTTTAAATTATGCTTATAATATAATGATAGTAATTAAAGAACAAATGAAAAGAGGGATTTTATATGGAAAAGAAAAAAATGAAATTATGGCCAAAAATAGTTTTAGGAGTTTTAGCAGTAGTTATAGTACTATTAACAATTATAGTTATGGTTAATAACAGTATTATCAACAAAATTGTTGCAAAGCAAAAAGAAAATGTAAATAGGCAAAATTACTCATATACAGTACAATCAAATTCGTCAGAAAATACAATGACTAAAATTTATTACAAAGATGGAACAAGAATCTATGTAATACAAAATAATGATAGAAGTGCAATTATGTGGAGCGATTCTAATACAAAAGAAATGATAGCTATGGTTCCTAATTTGTTAAAAGCTACAGTACAAAAGTATGACAGCGATGATTCAACAAGTATTCCATATTTACTTGATGAAGTTATGAGCAGAATTTTAAAATTTTCATCAATTATAACTTCAGATACAGTAAATGGAGAAGAATGTTATAAAGTAAGCAGTCTAGGACGAAAACTTTGGTTTAGTAAATCTACAGGAATGATTGTAAAGGAAATGAATGGTACAGTAGTTAAAGATGGAAAAGAAATGGGTTATGTATCAGAATTTAAAGATTGGAAATTCAATCAATTAACAGATATAGATGTTACAAGACCAAATTTAATAGGTTATGAAGTTACAAATAATCAATAATTAATTAAAAGCAAATAACTAGAAAACTAGTTGTTTGCTTTTATCACATTACATATCAAAAAAACATATTATGTAATGTGAGGTGAATAAATTGGATTGGTTTGAAACATTAAACCCAGTAACTCAAGCATTATTAGCAACAACGTTTACCTGGGGAGTAACAGCATTAGGAGCTCTTGTAGTTTGCTTTTTTAAAGAAGTAAACAGCAAAATACTAAATACAATATTAGGCTTTAGTGCAGGAGTAATGATTGCAGCAGCATTTTGGTCTTTATTAGAACCATCAATTGATTTATCACAAGAACTTGGATACATAGCATGGGCATTACCAGCTATTGGTTTTATTACAGGTGGATTGTTTGTGCTGATATCAGATAAGTTCTTGGATAAAATGCTAAAAAATAGAAAAAGCATAGATGGTAAAGGATCATTAAAGAGAAGCATACTTTTAATAGCAGCAATTACCATTCACAATATACCAGAAGGGATGGCAGTTGGTGTAGCTTTTGGAGGAATAGCAAGTGGAGTGCCAGGAATGACACTAATTGGTGCAGTTATGTTAGCACTTGGTATAGGAATACAAAACTTTCCAGAAGGTGCGGCTGTATCATTACCACTTCGTACAGAAGGATATTCGAGATTTAAAAGCTTTATGATTGGGCAGGCATCAGCTTTAGTTGAACCTGTATCAGCTGTGATAGGGGCAATACTTGTAATGTATATAAGAAGTATGTTACCATTTTTATTATCATTTGCAGCAGGAGCAATGATAATAGTAGTTGCAAGAGAGCTTCTACCAGAATCAATAATTGGTAACAAAAACTTATCTACTTTTGGATTGATTTTTGGTTTCGTTTTAATGATGGTATTAGATGTTGCATTAGGATAAAACTTAAAAATTAAGGTAAGGTTGAATTTAAAATTCGACCTTATTTTTGTAATTTACTTGTAAAACAAAAATACTTATGATATATATATGGTATATAAAAAGGGGGAAGAATTAATGGAGGAACAAAAAAATGAACAAACAGCAGTGGAAGTAAAAACAGAAGAAACACAATATGACGAAATTCAAAAAGTAGAACAGGTAGAAAGAACAGATTCATATTTTGATGGAAAAGTGTTAGAATGGCTAGGCTATAGAATTTTAGCTTTTATAATAACTGCTGTAACGTTTGGAATCGCTCATGCATGGGCAGAAAAACTACTTATTGCGTATACTATAGATCATACAGTATACAATGGAAAAAGACTTAAATTTGAAGGTACAGGAGCATCATTGTTTGTACAAAAGTTTAAATGGCTTTTCCTTACAATCATAACCTTAGGAATTTATGGATTTTGGGTTCCAATAAAAAAAGAACAATGGATAGTTTCAAATATTCATTTTGAAAAAGAAGAGTTTGTCAAAGGAGACAGTTACTTTGATGGTGGAGTACTAGGAATAATTGGAGTAAACTTATTTAGCAAAATATTAACATTTATTTCATTTGGTCTATTATATCCATTTGTAGTTTGCTATAGACAAAGATGGTTTGCAAAACATACTATTATAAACCGCAAAAAAATAATATTCACAGGAAAATCATTAAGTTTAATAGGAAATTATCTTTTATGGTGGTTTTTATGTATTATTACATTTGGAATTTTTGGACTATGGTTACCAATAAAAATTGAAAACTGGAAGGCTAAAAATACACATATAAAATTAAAAGATGAAGAAGAGCCAAAAACATCAATGGCTCCAGCTATACTAGGAATAATATTAGCAATTATGCTAATTGTAGGAGTGGTGTCTTTTACATACAAAAATGTAGATTTTGATAAAATTATGGATGATGGCATTGATATTGAAGAGATATTTAATAAAGATGTGAAAACACCATCAAGTGGTAATAAGCAAATTGCAACAATAAGTACACCAAGCAAAAACGATAATACTAACTCAAATACAAACAATAATACAAATAAAAGCAATACAAGCTCAAACGAAAATAGTAGTACAAGTTTAAACACTAATAAAGTAACATACACTACAAAAGACTTTAAAAGATATACAACTGTAACATTAATTGATTATGTTGCAACTGAAGGAGCACCAGACCATACAAGTGATTTAGTAGCAAGTATTGAAGGTAATGGAATTGCAATAAGCGAAAGTACAGGAGCAATATTAATTGAAGGAACTAATGCAAAATATTTATACAAAGTTTCTAGTGGTAGTAAAATTGACCTATATTATATAACTAAAAATAACGACTTGTATGTAATACATAATCCAAGTTCTGGTAATCCAAATCAAACTAAAACTAAAGTTGCAAGTTCAGTTGCAGAGTTTTTAGGAACCGAAAATGGTAAAAGATATTTAAAAGTATTATTAAAAGATGGAAACACTAAAAACATTTCATATTAAAATATTTAAGCAACATTTTAAAAAGATGTTGCTTTTTTTATGTTAGTAAAGTATAATAAGTATGAAAAGTATAACTGGACTGAAAGGAGAAAATTATGAAAAAAGATAAATATGTTGGTATTTGCAAAGTTGGTGAAAAGGGACAAATTGTAATACCAAAGGAAGCAAGAGAAATGTTTAATATAAATCCAGGAGATTCAATAGTTGTTTTATGTGATAAAAAACAAGGAATAGCTTTAGTAAAGTCTGATATTATTGAAGATTTATCAAATAAAATATTTCAAAAAGGAGATGAGTAAAAATGTACTCAATTGAAATTGAGAATCTAACTAAAAAATTCAAAGAAAAAACAGCAGTTAACAATGTTAGTTTAAAAATAAAACAAGGAGAGCTTTTTTCTTTGTTAGGTACAAATGGAGCTGGAAAGACCACTACAATAAAAATGTTATCTACTTTGATTTTACCTACCAGTGGAAACATAAAAATAAATGGATTAGATATAAATAAATACAAACAAAAGATAAAAGAAATTTTAAATGTATCACCACAAGAAACTGCAATTGCAATGAACTTATCTGTAAAAGAAAATTTGGAATTTATGGCAGGAGTATATCAAATAAAAAATCCAAAAGAGAAAATTTATGAATTGGTAAAAACATTCAAATTAGAAGAAGTACTAAATCAAAAAGCAAAAACTTTATCTGGAGGATGGCAAAGAAAAGTATCTATTGCAATGGCTTTAATAAATAACCCACAAATATTATTTCTTGACGAACCTACATTAGGCTTAGATGTTATTGCAAGAAGAGAATTATGGAGTATTATAGAAAGTCAAAAAGGAAAAATAACAATTATACTAACTACACATTATATGGAAGAAGCAGAAAGTTTATCTGATAGAGTTGGAATAATGGCAAAAGGAAGTTTAATAGATGTAGGAACTCCAAAAGAGTTAATAGAAAAATCAAATGCAAAAGATTTTGAAGATGCTTTTGTAAAAATAGCAACAGGAGGAGAATTATGAGAATAATAAACTTTGCCAAAAGAAATTTTAAAGAAATAATAAGAGATCCATTAAGTATAATATTTGCAATTTTATTGCCATTATTTTTACTTTTTATATTTCAACAATTTAATATACCAAGTGAAAACTATAAATTAGAAAACTTTACACCAGGAATAATTATTTTTGGATTCTCTTTTCTAACACTTTTTACAGCTATGCTTGTTGCAAAAGATAGAAGCACATCATTATTAATTAGACTTGGCACAAGCCCAATGAAACCAGTAGAATATATATTAGGTTATATAATCTCAATAATTCCTATAATAATTATTCAAAATGTATTATTTTTTATATTAGCCATAATCTTAGGATTAAGCTTTAGTATAAACATTATATTGGCAATTTTAGTATCTATCGTTATTGCAATACTATTTATAGCAATAGGAATATTGATAGGAAGTACATTTACAGAGAAAGCATCATCAGGAATATCAAGTATTGTAGTACAATTAGTATGCTTTACAGGAGAAATGTATTTTCCAAAAGAAATGTTAGGAAATGCATTTGCAAAAATATGCAACATACTTCCATTTGAAAGTTGTGTAACAATTATAAAAGGAATAATGAATAATAACATTCAAATAATAAGTTTAAGAAATATAATAGTATTTTTAATATACACCATTGCGATTTTAGTAATATCAATAATAGTGTTTAAAAGAAAAATGATTAGTGATAATAAATAGAACATGAATTATTTACTAAATTCTACTATTTATGTTATAATTAGTAAAAGGGAAGTGATATTATAATGAATAAAAAAGAAGTAAAAAATATTTTAATATCAATGAGAACACCAGAAAACGAAATAGCAGTAAATCATTTGCTTGGTCAATTAGATATGAAAAGTGATACTGAAATTGAGCAAATTATAGAAAGATTAGGAAATAGTGAACAAAATATAAGAGAAACCTTGTCAAAGAAAATAGAAGGAATCTCTCAAAGTAAAAATGAGGAAAAATATCCTATTAATGATATGTTTACTTATGGAATATCAGGGAATTGTATTCATTTACACTTACCAACAGACTTACATGAACTAATGGCTAGAAATGGAATATCAAAAACAATAGCTCTAGTTAACTTACAGTTATTAGATGCAATTGATAAAATAAAAGAAATGAAAGACGGAGGTTTTTATAGATTCAAAGATAAAGATAGTATATATATGATATCTCCAGCAGTAATAAAAAGAGAAATGAAGTTTTTGAAAGAATTGGACTTTACAACCCATTCATATAGTAAAAAACAACTTAGCGATGAAAAGTTTGTAAAAGAAACTCCAGAAGCTCAGCGTGCTACACACATTTTTGGACATGATAAAAACGTTGGAACCGCATTAATAAGATTTGAGCAAATAAATTCAAAGCAATGGCAAGAAAAGAAAAATGAAATAGTAGCGGATTTAAGAGAAAAAACATCAGGCATAGAGCATAATAAAAGTGAAGAAAGGTAAACTAAAAGCAGGTAATTGAAAATTATCTGCTTTTATGATATAAAATAGACGAGAAGGAGAGGTATAAATATGTATACATTAATTACCGGAACTACAAGTGGTATTGGAAAAGAGTTTGCAGAATTATTTGCTGAAAAGGGATATAATTTGATAACAGTAGCAATGAATGAAGAAAAATTAAAAGAGCAAAAGCAAACTTTAGAGAGTAAATATAATATATCTGTAAAATATATCGTAAAAGATTTAAGCATAGAAGAAAGCTATTCAGAAATATATAATGAAGTTAAAGCAAGTAATATAGAAATAGATATATTGATAAATAATGCGGGATTTGCAACTTATGGGAATTATATAGATGTTGAATGGCAAAAACAAAAAAATCTAGCAATGGTAAATATGATGGCTGTTATGCAATTATCATATATGTTTGGAAAAGATATGGCAAAAAGAAAAAGTGGAAGAATTATGAATATTGCATCAATTGCTTCATTTGAACCAGGACCATTTATGACAATGTATTATGCCTCAAAAGCATTTGTACGTTCTTTTTCAGAAGGATTACATGAAGAGCTAAAAGACCAAGGAGTAATTGTAACTGCAATTTGCCCAGGACCAACCAAAACAAAATTTGAAGAAAGAGCATCAATGAAAAAATCATATATGTTTAAAAAGATGAAAGTAGATACAGCTAAAGAGGTAGCTGAAAAGAGCTATAAAGCAATGATGAAAAACAAAGCAGTATATGTAGTTGGATTTCATAATAAATTAATAGCATTTGCAACAAGATTTGGTAGTTTGAAATTAAATAGAAAAGTAGCAAAGAAAATTAACATAGGAACTGCAAAATAAAATAGGAGTGAAATTATGAAAAGATTTAATTTAATAGTAGTATTTAATAAAGATTTAACAAAAGCTCTATTTTGTATTAGAGCAAAAGAGCCATACAAAGGTTTATATAATTTTGTTGGAGGCAAAGTAGAAGAAAATGAACCAAATGATGAAGCGGCTTATAGAGAGCTATTTGAAGAAACAGGAATAAGCAGTAATGATATTGAGTTAGACCATTTTATGGATTTAAATTACTTTAAATATGAAAATAATTTACAAGTATATTATGGAATATTAAAAAATGAAGTAACTTTGGTAGAAGAAAAAAATAAACTTGAATGGGTAACTATAAATGAAGAATTATTAAAGAATGAAAAATTTGCAGGTAACTATAATATTCCTCATATCATAAAACAAATAAAGGTATATTTGAGAGATGGAATTAAATATTAAGTTTTGTTACACCTGAAAAAGAGATAGAAGTATGGATTGAGCAACTATAAAAGAATATCATTGAATGAAGTAGGGGTAACGTTTAAATGATAATAAAGTTAAAAAACGAATACTTGGTTATTCGTTTTTTTCGACTTTTTAAGAATAAAAACTTACACAAAAAATTTTTTTATGATATAATTTATAAGTTCGCAAAAAATTAAGAAGGAGAGAATTATGAAAGAGTTAGATTTGGGAAAAGAGAAAATCAGTAAACTTTTATTAGCTTTTGCTATACCTTGTGTAATAAGTATGTTAATAAATTCAGTTTACAATATTGTTGATCAGATATTTATTGGAAAAGGAGTAGGAACACTTGGAAATGCTGCAACAAATGTTATATTTCCACTGGTTATAATTTTCAATGCATTAGCAGGTTTAATAGGAAATGGAGCAGCGGCAAATTTATCATTAAAATTAGGCGAAAATGATAAAAAATCGGCAGCTAAAAGTATAGGGCAAGCAATAAGTATGTCAGTAATAGTATCTGTATTAGTTAGTGTAATTGCTTATATATTTTTACCTCAATTAGTATACATATTTGGCTGTACAGATAGTGTATATAATTATGCTATTGATTACGGAAAAATAATCATACTAGGAGCTCCATTTATGCTAATATATTCAGCACTTTCAAATATTATAAGAGCTGATGGATCACCCAAATATTCAATGATAATGTTAGTAATAGGAGCAGTTATAAATATAATATTAGATCCAATATTTATTTTTGGATTTAATATGGGAGTAAAAGGTGGAGCAATTGCAACAGTTATAGGACAAGCAGTATCATTCTTAATAGCAATTATATATATTGGAAAAATAAAATCTGTAAAATTAACTAAAGATGATTTTAAACTAGATAAAAATATATTTAGAATATTATCATTAGGTTTATCTTCATTTATAACACAAGCAACTATTTTAATATTATTTATATTTATGAATAATATAATGACTAAATTAGGTGCAAACACAAAATTTGGAGCAGATATTCCATTATCTGTATATGGTGTAATATCAAAAATAAACAGCCTATATATTTCAACAGTTTTAGGAATATCAATAGGATCACAACCAATTATTGGATTTAACTATGGTGCTGGAAATGAATTAAGAGTAAAAGAAACAATAAAAAATGTATTAATTGTTAACTTTATTATAGGAATAATATTCAATATAATCTTTGTATTATTTCCTAAACAAATAGCCGGTATATTCATATCAAGTAGTGATGAATCTTATGATTTATTTATGGAATTTGCTACACTTATGTGTCATAGTTTTTTATTAGTAATGGCATTAAATGCTTTAGAAATGACAACAAGTATTGTAATTCAATCTGTAGGACATGTATGGAAAGCAACTGCAGTAAGCTTTATAAGACAAATAATATTGCTAATACCAATATCTCTAATATTAGCATTTGCATTTAATAAAGGAATATATGGAGTTTTATATGCAGGATGTATATCAGATGTTTTATGCTTTATATCAACTATATTTATATTAAAATCAGAGTATAAAAAGCTTGGAGCAAAACAAGAAAAAGTAGAAGAAAATCAAGAACAAAATACATCATATAAAGGTAAACATATAGTTATTACAATATCTAGAGAATACGGCTCAGGAGGAAGGTTTGTTGGAAAACTAGTTTCTAAAAAATTAGGTATTCCATTCTATGATAAGGAATTAATATCTTTATCTGCAAAAGAATCCGGACTTTCAGAACAATATATTGAAGAAATAGACCAAAAGAAAAAGTCGGCTACATATATTAACAATAATGATGACAGATTATTTATCGCAGAAAAAGAAGTAATAAATAACTTAGCAAAAAAATCATGTGTTATAGTTGGAAGATGTGCAGACTATATATTAAAAGATAATAAAGACAGTGTAAAAATATTTCTATATAGTGATTCGAAATCAAAAGAAGAGAGAGCTATTAAATATTATGGACTAAACGAAAAAAATGCATTAAAAGAAATTGAAAAAATAAATAAAGAAAGAGCAAAACACTATAAATTTTATACTGATAGAGAATGGAAAAATTTCGACAATTATGATTTTGCATTTAATGTTGACAAATATGGTGTCGAGAAGACCGCAGATAATATTGTAGAAATAATTAAATCAATTTAAATCTAAAGCAAGTAATTGAAAATTACTTGCTTTTGTGATATAAAAAAAACAAATAATAATTAAAAGGAAAAAATATGAAAATAGAAGAACTGAATGTAGAATATGATAAGTTACAAAAAATATATGGAGCAAAAGAATTAATGTCTATATATAATGGAGGGTGCACTAAAAATCCCAATATTTGCTTTGTGTTTATGAATCCAACAGGTAGAAATATTGCTTCATGCCCACAATGGAAAGGAAGAAGATCACCTTGGATAGGTACAAAAAATATATGGAAGTTATTTTATAAAATTGGATTATTAGATGAAGAAATATATCAAGGAATTATTTCAAAAAAACCACAAGAATGGGATGAAGAATTTGCTGATATGGTATATTCAAATGTAGAGAAACACAAATATTTCATTACTAATTTAGGAAAATGTACTCAAACAGATGCAAGGGTACTGCCTAATTCAGTTTATAGTCAATATCTTGATTTACTTTGCAAAGAGATAGAAATTATCAATCCTAAAATAATTATAACACTTGGAAACCAAGTAAGTTCTATAGTTTTAGACAAAAACATATCTGTATCACAATGCAGAAAACAAAGCTTTTCTAAGAAAATAGGTAAGAAAAATTATAAAATATATCCAGTTTATTATCCTATAGGAAATGGAATGATGAATATAGATAAGGCTATAGAAGATTTAAAATTTATTATAGAAACAAATAAATAAGGAGGAGATTTTATGAATTTAGTAACAGGTTTAGCAATACCTTTTTTAGGAACAACACTTGGCTCAGCAATGGTATTTTTAATGAAAAACAAGATGAACTCAAAAGTAGAAAAATTACTATTAGGTTTTGCATCAGGAGTAATGCTTGCAGCTTCGATATGGTCTTTAATTATACCATCAATTGATATGGCAAGTGAACAAGGAAAAGTAGCATGGATTCCAGCAGCAGTTGGATTTATACTAGGAATAGCCTTTTTACTTGTACTTGATAGTGTAATTCCGCATTTACACTTAAATAATGATAAAACAGAAGGAATAAAAGCAAAACTTAAGAAAACAACGATGATGGTATTTGCAGTTACACTTCACAATATACCAGAAGGAATGGCAGTAGGTGTTACATTTGCTGGTGTACTTATTGGAAATACTGGAATAACAATGGCAGGAGCATTTGCTTTAGCAATAGGAATTGCAATACAAAACTTTCCTGAAGGCGCAATTATATCAATGCCATTAAAAAGCGAAGGAATGTCAAAATCAAAAGCCTTTTTGTATGGAACACTTTCGGGCATAGTAGAACCAATAGGAGCAATTATTACAATATTACTTACAAGCACAGTAGTACCAGTATTACCATATTTATTATCATTTGCAGCAGGAGCTATGCTTTATGTAGTTGTTGAAGAACTAATACCAGAATCTCAAAATGGTGAACATTCAAATATAGGAACAATAGGAGTTGCTCTTGGATTTGTAATAATGATGATTTTAGATGTAGCACTAGGGTAAGAGTACTTAATAATAGGGGTAAAATATTATGAAATCTATAAATAAACAAGAATTACATAAACTTTTTGCAGAGTTAAAAACAAACAAGCAAGAAGATGTATTTAATGAACTATATAATAAATGTGGCAATTTAGTGTATAAAATAGCATTTTCAATATTAAAAAATAAAGAGAATAGTGAAGACATTAAACAAATAGTATTTTTAAAGATATGGAAAATTAATAAAGAAATTTTACCAGACAAAAATGAAGCAAGTTGGCTATATGCTGTAACTAAAAATGAAGCAATAACATTCCTGAAGAAACAAAAAAATACAATTAATATAGATGAAATTTATTATATAAGTGATGAATGTGACAATATATTTAATGTAGAAGACAAAGAATCATATAATAAGATAATATCAGTACTAGATAAAAAAGAACAAGAAATAGTATCACTAAGAGTTATATCTAATCTATCATTTAGGCAAATATCTCAAATACTAGGAGAACCAATAGGAACAGTACAATGGAGATATTATAAAGCAGTTCATTCTTTAAAAATATTATTAAGCAATTTATCTATGTTTATTATATCTGTTACTATATTTGCAAGTAGAATACTAAAAAAGAAAGATAATATACCACAAACTACTATAAAAAATGAAGTGACTGAGAATAACGAAATAGCGAGTGATACTGTGTATGACAATACTAAGAAGAATGATACAACTGAAACAACAGTGATTAATGAAAATACAAATATTAAATTGGACAACTATGATATAGGAATTCTAGGAGTTTCAGGATTATTTTTAGTATTAACTATAATTTTTGGAATTATTTATAAAAATCACCAACAAAAAGCAAGAAAAAAGAAGTCTAAATAATAGAAAGGTTAAGAGGTGATAAATATGAAAAAAACATTTATTATAATAGGAGTGATATTTGCAGTTTGTATAAGCTTTGTCATTGGTTTATTAGTAGGACAATATAATAAAGCAAAAACTGATTTATTAATACGTAAAGCAGAAGGAACAACATTCTATGCAAAAATTGATAGTATAAGGGAAAATAATGGAACAATACATATAAGTGCAACAGGACTTGATGTAAATAACATAAACTGGAGAGGAAAATACAATTTTTCTATAAAAGAAAGTACTAATATTGTATGGAGAGGTGTAAAAATACCTGTATCTGATTTAGGTGTAAAAAATAATATTGCAATAACAATTACAGATGAAACTATACCAGATGTAGTGCCAACACCATTACAAGAAATAGAAAAAATAGAACTTCTAGATGACAAAAAATATGGTGAATATGAAAAGGTAGCAGATTTTAAAGAAGGTAAATATGCAAAGGAACCATTAGTAAAATTTAATGGAACATTATATACGAAATCAAATAAAATAATTGATTATATTGGCGGAGTAGCTCAAATAGGAACTATTGACCAATTAATTGATTCAGACTATGTACCAAAAGTAGATGGAGAAACAAACTCAAAAGAATTATTAAATGCAGGAGTTTATCCAGGTGGAGACAATGAAATAGTGCTTAATTATAATAATGATTATGTGCTATATGAAAAGGTCTAATACTCTACGATAAGTAAGTCGTGAATTTATCTATTTTAGAAGCGGAAATAGAAGATGAAAAGTATAACATATAAAAAGAGGCAGATATTTAGTTGAAAGTATCTGCCTTTCTGTTATATAATAATAACTAGAAAATTTGTGAGGTAAAATATGAGTAAATATGAACCATTATGGAACTATCTAAAAGAAAATAAAAAGGAAAGCTATAAACTGACTTATGAAGAAATAAAAAACATTCTTGGATTTGAAATAGATCATTCCTTTTTAAGTTACAAAAAAGAATTAAAAGATTATGGTTATGAAGTTGGCAAAATATCAATGAAAGAAAAAACAGTTATATTCAATAAAATATAAATTGAAAGTGAGAAAAGAATGAAATATATTGTATTATTAAGAGGAATAAATATAAGTGGTAAAAACAAAATATCAATGAATGAATTAAAAGCAGGACTAGAGAAAATTGGTTTTGAAAACGTAAGTACATATTTGAACAGTGGAAATGCTATTTTTCAAAGTGAAATAGATAACAAAGAAGTAATAAAAGAAAATATTCAACGAATGATAAAAGAAAGATTTAATCTTGAAATACCTGTTTATGTTACAACTGCACCTGAACTTGAAGACATATTAAAACATACTCCTGAATGGTGGGAAACAAATAACAAAGAAATATATGATAACATGATTTTTATAATTCCACCAACAAAATATGAAGAGGTATATAATACTATTGGAGAGCCAAAAGAAAATCTTGAAAAAATTCAGGAATACAACAATATTATTTTCTGGTCTTATAAATTAAAAGAATATAGAAAAACAAACTGGTGGCCAAAAACTGCTAGTACAAGTATTAGTGATAAAATAACGATAAGAACTGCAAATACAATGAGAAAAGTATTAGAATTATGTAACAAATAATAGAGGTAAAATATGACAATATATAATTTAAAAGATAAATTAGAATATCTAGACGAAGTTGCAAGATTAGAATATGAAGAATGGGCAGACAACAAAGAAGAAAATAAAGAAGAAAGAATTAAAAGAAAAAAAGAAAAGATTTGTTGTATGTTTAGTAATAAAGCATTTTGCAAATTGATTTTAGTGGAAAATAATGAACTAGTGGGCTTTATATCAATATTTCCAGAAGAGTGTGAAGAAGAAAAAGAGTTAACTCCATGGTATGCTACAATGTATGTTAGAAAAGAATATAGAAATCATGGATATTCGAGAATATTAAATAATGCAATATTAAAAGAAGCAAAAGACAGAGGATTTTTAACATTGTATTTAAAAACAAATTTGAAAAATTATTATGAAAAATTTGGAGCTGTTTTTATAAAAAAGCTAAAATCAGGAGAAAGTTTATATAAGTTTGAAATTTAATAAAAAATGAAATAAAAAGTGTGGCAGATAATTGGTTGAAATTATCTGCCACTTATTATATAATTACACAGTAATAAAAAACAAAAGAAATAAGAGGCGAAAAAATGAAAGAAGATTGGAAAGAACTTATAAAGAAAAATCTAAAATGGGTTGTACTATTTATTTGTCTAGTAGGTTTTTTAGCATTAGCAGAAAATGTTTTTAATAAAGAAATAATGAATGGAGACATTATTGGATATAAACTTATATCAACATTTTTAATATCTGATTTTGTAACACCAATAGCAAAATTTATAACTAATTTTGGCGGGGAAATATTTTTATCAATAGCAACAGTTATGTTATTTTTACTTATAAAAAATAAAAAAATAGGTCTATCAATTATTTCAAATATAGTTATTATTACAATTCTAAATCAATTATTAAAAAGAATATTGCAAAGACCAAGACCAACTGAATTTAGAATAGTTGAAGAAACAGGATATAGTTTCCCTTCAGGACATTCAATGGTAAGCATGGCTTTTTATGGTTACTTAATATATTTGATTTATAGATATATAAAAAATAAATATGTAAAATGGATATTGATTACAATATTAAGCATACTAATTTGTTTAATAGGTATAAGCAGGATTTATCTTGGAGTACATTATACAAGTGATGTACTAGGTGGATTCTTGTTATCAATATCATATTTAGTTATATATATAAGTTCAATTAAAAAATTATTACCAGAAGAATAAAAGTATAAAGGAGAAACTTTTATGAAACGAATCTGTATAATTGGAGGAAGTGGAACTGGTAAAACAACACTTTCAAATAATTTGAGTAAAGAGTTAAATTTACCAGTTTACCATATTGATGGTATACATCACTTGGAAAATTGGAAAAAACGAGATAAGGAAGAACGTGACAGATTAATTCTTGAAAGAGCTTCAGAAGAAAAATGGATTATAGATGGAACATATCGTTCTACATTACAACAACGTCTAGAAAAAGCTGATTATGTTATATATTTAGATTATTCTACTATGGCGCAAGTAATAGGAATATTAAAAAGATTTATAAAAAACCATGGTAAAGAAAAAGATGAGATACCAGGTTGCAAAGAAAAAATGAGTTGGGAGTTTTTATGGTTTGTAATAAACTGGAGAAAAGATAAAAGAAATGAGATAATTGAAAAAATAAGTAAAATTGACAACAACAAGGTTCATGTCTTTTATAACAGAAAACAACTTAATAAATGGCATGAAAATACATTTGGAAAAAAGATGGAGCACTAAAACGATTAAGAGATAATATGAAAGGGGAAAAATATGAAAAAATTAAATTCGAACCATTTGAAACTAATTGCAATTATAGCCATGACAATAGATCATATTGCAGATTTAATATTTCCTGGTATGCCTAATAATATATGGAGTAATATTTTACATATTATAGGTAGATTGACAGCACCGATTATGTTTTTCTTTATTTGTGAAGGCTTTTACTATACAAAAAACTTGAAAAAATATGTAACAAGGTTATTTTTGTTTGCTTTAATATCACATTTTGCATATTGTTTTGCATTTGGTATTAACTTTATTCCATTTATTAATGGAGAAATATTTAATCAAACAAGTATTATGTGGTCACTTGCATGGGCAGTAGTTGCTCTTTATGTTGTATATGGAGATACAAAACTAAAACAGTGGCAAAAAACAGTACTATTATTAATAATATGTGCTATAACTTTTTGTGCGGATTTTAGTTCAATAGCAGTTATGTGTATAGTAGCAATGTATGGCAAAAGAGGAGACATTAAAAAACAAGTATTAAGTATGGAAGTATGGTTAGGAATTTATGCACTTATATCATTTATATTTGTAAACAAGACATATGGAATTATAATATTGTTTTCAATATTAGTATACCCAATACTAAAAATGTATGATGGTTCAAGAGGAAAATTAAAGTGGATGAAATGGCTATTTTATATATATTATCCATTACACTTAGCAATAATAGGACTACTAAGAATATTAATGTATGGTAATGTACCATTGCTATTTTAAAAGGAGTTATAAAAATGAGATATAAGAGAATTAAGAAGATAAGATGGTAGAAAGCAACAAAAAATATAACATGCAGGAATCAATACCTTATGATGGTTCAAAGCCAATGTATTTGGTTGATGATGTTGATAATAAGGAACGATTAAAAGAAATTGTAATTGAAACTTGCAAATGTTTACCAATTAAGAAGTAAAAAAATAGGATTTTCACGAAACAAAACTTTAGGATATGATGGAGATTGTTGTGATTTTCACTTCTATAAAAAATAACATATCATGAAAAAATTTAAAGAGGAAGATATTTATGATTAAAATAGTGTTTAAAAGAGAAGAAAAAAGATCCATGGCATACGATTTAGATAAGCAAATTGGAGAATGTGATTTTGAAGAAATAAATGATACTTGGAATATAACACATACAGAAGTTGATAGTGCATATCAAGAACAAGGAATAGCTAAGAAGCTTGTAGAAAATGTTGTACAGAATGCTCAAACACTGAATAAGAATTTAGAAGCAACATGTTCGTATGCCAGAAAAATAATAGAAAGAAATAAAAATAGTAATTTATAAGGAGGGAAAATTTGAGATGAAAAAAATAGTGGTTGGAATATTAGTTATCATATTTGCAATAATTTTATCTTTTGTAATTCCAGTAAGAAAAGAAAAAAAGGAGGTTTGGGTTGTTAAAGATATAACATCTTATGGTCATTCTACAAATTTTTATTATAATATTTATGGTATGAAAATATGGCCATTTTTAGATGAACATGCACATATAAGAGAATAATAACTTACAAGTTATAAAGAGCAGATAGTTAGTTGATAATTATCTGCTTTTGTGATAAAATGATCAAAAAAGTAGGAGGCAAATTAAATATGAATAAGAAAAAAATTATAGGAATTTGTATAGTAATATTTGTAATTATTTTTGTTGCTGTATGTATTGCAATAGTTCAATTTTCAAAGAAAAATTTAGAAGAAGCTAAGAAAGGTTTAGAAGAAACTCAAGAAAAGTATGGTTGGGTTGAAAAAGAAACTGTTGATGTTTTAGTTGCAAAATTTAATACAGAAGTAGTTGATAATAGCTCATTAAATCCAGCGTCAACTGATTATTTAACTGAAAGTAATAATCAATATTGGTATGGATTAATTGAGGGAGTTTATTTAGTAGTTGTACCAGAAGAATATACTGGTGACAAAACAACTGAAATTGTAAACTATATGCTTTTATATGTTGATAAAACAAGTAAATATGAAGCTGATGCTATTTCATATACTAAGCATTTAATTAAAGCAAATAATAGTCAAATTACTGATTCGGAAATTGATACATTATTAGAAGATGCAAAGACAAAAGCTAACTCTGGTAAAACAGCAAATAATGGAAAAGGTATTTCAATTGGCTATACAGAAAAAGATGAAGCATATCAATATCAAGTTTTAAGATTGTATAAGTAATTATATTTTTATAAAGAAACTAAGAGCTGATTAGTAGATGAAATATTTATAGATTTTCTAAAGAATATATTTGAAATATAGGAGTGATTGTATTGATATGAATAAGAATGAAATTGTTTTTGTAACACATAATACAGGAAAAATAAAATCGGCAGAAAAATATTTTAAAAATTTAAAATTTAGTACATTTAATTATGAATTAGCAGAACCAAGAAGTGATGATATAAAAGAAATAGCAACTGCAAAAGTGAAAGAGGCTTTTGCAATAGTAAAGAAACCTTGTATAGCTTTAGATACAGACTTTAGAATTGAAGAGTTAAATGGATTTCCTAGAGCATTTGTAAATTTTTCATTAGATACAATAGGAATAAATGGAATTTTAAAACTAATGGAAGGAAAAGAAAACAGGAAATGTGCATTTAACGAGTGCTTAGCTTATCATGATGGAAAAGATATTCATTATTTTTATGGAAAACATCCGGGAAATTTGTCAGAAGAAATACAAGGATTAGACAGAGCAGAAAAATGGTCAGATTTATGGTATATATTTAAGCCAAAAGGATTTAATAAAACATTGGCAGAAATGGATTCAGAAGAAAGAGAGAATAGAAGAGAAATTGATGGCTCAGTACAAGCAATGCAGGAATTTGCAAAATGGTATGAAAATCAATAATTATCTTTATAAGTAGCAACTTGTAGCGGAGCACAGTGTGCTACATAAAGAAAGTATATTATAACAGGAGAAAAACAAAATGACATATAAATATGCGTATCAAACTCCAGAAAACTTTTCAAATATGATTATGAATAGTGATGGAGAATACCTAACAGGCTTGTGGTTTGAAGATTCAAGAGATGCTTATAAACACATAGTAGACTGTGAAGAAAAGAATTTAGAAATCTTTAAAGAAACGAGTAAATGGCTAGACATTTATTTTAGTGGTAAAAATCCTAATTTTATACCAAAATATAAAATAGAGAACTTGACTCCTTTTAGACAAGAAGTAATTGAAATAATGAACTCTATTGAATATGGAAAAGTTGTAACCTATAATGATATATCAAAAATAATTGCTAAAAAAAGAAATTTGAAAAGAATGTCATCACAAGCAGTAGGCGGAGCCGTTGGTTGGAACCCTATTTGTATTATAATACCATGTCATAGAGTAGTTGGAACAAATGGAAGTTTAACAGGATATGGTGGAGGAATAAAAAACAAAATAGAATTGCTAAAACTAGAAGGAAATGACATGCGTAAATATTTTGTTCCAAAGAAAGGTACAGCATTATGACAAGATGTAAATGGTGCAACTTAAAAAATGAAAAATACATAGAATACCACGATAAAGAATGGGGAGTTCCTGTATATGATGATAAACATTTATATGAAATGCTAATCTTAGAATCTTTCCAAGCTGGTTTATCTTGGGAGTGTGTGTTAAATAAAAGAGAAGATTTTAGAAAAGCATTTGATAATTTCGAAATAGACAAGGTATCTGATTATGATGAAAAAAAGGTACAAGAGCTATTAAAGAATGAAAATATTATAAGAAATAAATTAAAAATAAATGCAGCTATAAACAATAGTAAAATATTTAAAGAAATACAAAATGAATACAAAACATTTTCAAATTATATTTGGAGCTTTACAAATAACAAAGTAATATATGAAATAGGAAAAACAAGCTCAGCGCTATCAGATATAATTTCAAAAGATTTGCAAAAAAGAGGAATGAAATTTGTAGGAACAACAATTATATATTCTTATTTACAAGCAATAGGTGTGATTTATTCACACGATAAAGAATGTTTCTTATACAAACAAGAAATTTATTGAAAAGAGGAAATATTATGAATTTGATTTTTAGTATTATGGAACTAATTGGTGGATTATTATGTTGTGTTGGAGACATATTGTTTGATTTAAATAGTAGCATCAGTAATTTAATAATTTGTAGAGAATTTTATTTGTACAATTAGAAAGAGAGTTAAGAACATGAACAAACAAGATATATATGATTTTTTAAATCAAAGAAATATATGGCATGAAATTACAGAGCATAAGGCAGTATATAATATGGCAGAAGTTGCTGAAATAGATATTCCATATCCAGAAGCAGATGCAAAAAATCTTTTTATAAGAGATGATAAAAAGAAAAATTATTATTTAATTACTGTAAAAGGAAATAAAAAGGTCGACCTAAAAGAATTTAGAAAACAAAACAATACCAGACCGTTAAGCTTTGCATCTGAAAATGAGCTTATGGATATAATGAGTTTGATTCCAGGAGCTGTTACACCATTAGGGTTACTAAATGATAAAGAAAAAAAGTACAATTCTTTATTGATAAGGAATTTATGAGTAATGAGCATCTTGTTGGAGTACATCCAAATGATAATACAGCAACAGTATGGCTAAAGGTAGAAGACTTGATGGATATTATAAAAGAACATGGTAATCAAGTTAATATTATAAAAATCTTATAAATGAGGTATACAATAATGAATAATAATATAAAAGTAATAACATTATGTGGAAGTATGAAATTTCAAAAAGAGATGATGATTACAGCTGAAAAACTGGCGTTAGAAGGCAACTGCGTCCTTACGCCAGTTTATTCAGTGTTGGATAATTATGAGAAAACAGATGAACAATTAGAAAAACTAAAACAAGCACATTTTAAAAGAATAGAATTATCAGATGCAATTTTAGTGATAAATAAAGATGGATATATTGGAAATAGTACAAAACTTGAAATTGAATATGCTAAGAAACTTAATAAAGAAGTTATGTATTTGGAATAAAAAAGTTACCAAATAGGCACGGAAAAATTGGTAACAAATATGGCAAATGATATATTATATGATAGAATAAATAAAAAAATATATTTGAGAAGGAGGTAAGAGAATGAAAAAGACAAAAATACTATCAATATTATTTATACTTTGCCTATTAGCTAGTTTAATAATTCCAATAACCACAGTATATGCAGAAAGCAAAAATGAAGTAACATTAAATTTTGAAGGTGGGATTATTCACGATGGTTATGTAGAATATAGCAAGAAAGCAAAATTACAATTATTCAAGGGCGAGGATTTAGTTGTTAATATTTCAAATAATATGGTAATTGATTTAAACGAAGCAGATTATGAATTTGTAATACAAGAAATCCCAGCAGA
>OIYS01000558.1_pt1 | contig 24767 bp, 27 predicted proteins | sample 1588271 | NCBI WGS metagenome assembly OIYS01 (sample SAMN03283286) | human gut metagenome | biome: human-associated habitat; material: feces | host: Homo sapiens | place: Peru | collected 2012
AGACGGGCTACCTCACGATCGCGGACTACTCCTACGGGCTCTACACGCTCCGCGTGCCGGACGAGGAGGTGCGGCAGGATCTCGCCGCGCTCCTTGCGGGGGCCTACGCGGGGAAGGACGCGCAGTGGTCGGCCTCGCTCGGCGTCAAGCTGCGCGCGAGCCAGTTCGATGCGTTCTTCGACGGCCTCAAGTCCCTCTACGCGCAGCTGCCCTATGGTTCGCACGAGGGTTTCGAGCGGAAGAACGAGTTCTCCTACATGCGGCCCCTCTGCATGCTGCTTGCCGCGCAGGGCTTTCGGTACGACCCCGAAGTCACGCAGACGGCAGGCCGCGGCGACCTCGTCGCGACGCACCCGTGCGGCGTCTACATTTTCGAGCTGAAGGTCGACGCGACGGCGGCGGACGCACTCGCCCAGATCCGCGAGAAGGGCTATGCCGAGCCATATCGCGCGCGCGGGTTGCCCATCATCGCCATCGGCCTCGCGTTCGACTCCAAGACGCGCCAGCTCGTCGACGCGGCCGTGGAGAGGATCCAGTAGGGCGTGCGCATCCGAGACGCGGACACACTGAACCGGCTAGACGTCATCGCGGTCAACGACGGGTCGAAAGACTGCACGAGCGAGATGGCGCACGGATTCGAGGCGAAGTGTCCGGGTGTCTCCGCGTCATCGGCAAGGCGAACGGGAACTGCGGCAGCTGCATCAACGCGGCGTGGCTTAAGGACGCGGGGGCTGTACTTTTCTCGATCATGAAGATGGAGCTTCCTCCGCGCGTCATCCTGACGCTGGTGGAGGAAGGGGGAAGAGGATGAATCTATGGATAGCGAGACGTGCTGATGGGCGAAAGAAATAAAATGGTATAATATACGCATAAACATGAGCAAAGAAAAGTTCATGGGAATCGCGGCAAAAGTGCCGCAAGTGAGGTATTCGGCTGCATACCCCACGGGCGCGGAGCGTATCGTGAAAGTGACTCCTTTTCCATGTGGGCTGACCCCATTGTATTTAGGTTATTGTCATCTGAATGTACTGGAGGGTAGAGTTAAATGAATTCAAAGCCCAGGTCCAAGATGTACGATCACATACATTTTGCGGTGATGGCAATCGAAGGTGGAGCCAGGAGATTGCACATTTCTGGACAGAAAATGCATGATCGGCTTAAGGCTCAGAATCTGATTCACGAACGACTGCTGGGCAGGTATGATGATTTGCACACGCAGAGCTTTGAATGGGTTGTTGATGATACGGTGACCGCGCTGAAGAATTGGGAGGCTGGGGAATGAAGCTGTTTCATGGTTCGGACACGGTTGTGCGCGGCCCGTTGGCAAATGTAGGCCGGGCTAAGGTCGATTTCGGACAGGGTTTCTATTTGACAAAATTGCGCGGACAGGCCGAGTCGTGGGCAAAGACGATAGCAAGCCGCGGCAGAAATCGCAAGGCGTTTCTGAATGCCTACGAGTTTGACACTGCTGCTGCCAGAAGAGATCTTGGACAGCGCTATAAGGTATTCGATGCTTATGATATCCCCTGGCTGGATTATGTGGTGGATTGCCGCGCTGGTGGAAATCTGCAGAACCAGTATGATGTTGTCGAAGGCGGCGTGGCAAATGACAACGTGATTGATACCGTAGAGGACTACGAGAACGGGCGGATAACCGCAGAACAGGCCTTGGGTCAGCTTGCGTACAAGAAAGTCAATCATCAGATATGTATTAGCGCGCAAGTGGTCATAGACATATATCTCAGGCATGTTGAGTCTGTTGAATTGAAAGGAGCGTGACCCATGCGAGATAGCGTCCTTTGGAGAAAGACAGCTAGAATAATCATGGAACTTGCTTCTGTGCTTGCCATAAGCGAGGAGCGCGCATTGGACTTGTTCTATTCAACGAAAACATATCGCCAGCTTTCAGATCCGAAATACGGCCTTCAGCTGATGAGTGATGGCTACATTGTCGAAAATGTCTTGTTGGAACTTCGCAACGGATAGTATCGCCCGTGCGCTGCATGTGCAAATTCTCTTTTGACTGGACATACACCAGCACCACCCAGCACCACATTGAGGAAAGGGCTGTATTTGCTGGGTGCGGCGTGAGGGCGGTGGGAATGAATGAATGCGTATCGACGAGCTGAACGGGAAAACGCGGATTTTCGGAGTGCGAATCAATACTCACGACCACAACCGATAACCCGAAAACACCCCATAAATGGTATAATATGCAGTATATAAACATGAGTGGAAATCTGCCCATGGGAAGCGCATATCCCCCGAGGCCGTTGGCCGAGCCGCGAAGCGGGCGCTATGCGGGGTGCAAACGCGCCGCGGGTGAGGTATTCGGCTGCATACCCCACGGATGCGCCGGAGAAGCTAAGCTTCGGAGGGAAGCCGCACGAAGTGCGCCCGAAGGGACCGCAAGGGGCCGCGCGAGAGCTTTGCGGTGAATTCGTGTTAGGATTGTAAAAGGCGGCAATGCCGCGGAAAGGAGTGATTATGAGAATACTGACAAAAGAGTATCTTGAAAAGCTAAAGAGAAGCGAAGCATATCAGATGATCGTTAATACGCCTCCTCCTGACCTGACAAAGGCGCGTAAAGACGCGGAGATATTCGCGCGTTGGATTGCGCGAGAGCACAGGAAAGAACGTCTTGCTATGGAATCGCGGGGTGCTTGATGCAATACGTTCCACTGATGCTATAGTTGCAGAGGCGGGGATATGGGGATGCACGGTGGCGAGGCGGCTTGCAGAGGTTGGGCGCAAGGTGCTGGTGCTGGAGATGCGGGCTGGCGGCGGCAGCGGGCGAGGAGCGTATCGTTTTTAGCCGTGTAGAGCGTGTAGAACTGTGAGAATGAGAAATAATACAAAGTCATGGTTGCCTGATTCTGGCGAATATCGCAGCTGGATCGCAGAGCTGAAGAGGCGTTATCGGGTAACGCAGATCAAGGCTGCCATGTCAGTGAATACTGCCTTGCTTGAGTATTACTGGAATCTTGGCAAGGATATAAGCGAGCGGTACGCTGATGCGGCAGCATATGGAATGGGTTTCTTTGATCATCTGAGCGCAGATATGAAATCTGCAATGCCTGGCGCAGATGGATTCTCTCCCCGGGATCTGCGATATTGCCAGCGTTTCTATGAGTTATACAAGTCAGAGGAGAATTTGCCACAACTTGTGGCAGAATTGGTCAGGATCCCGTGGGGACACCACCGATTCGTCATTGATAAGTTTTCCGTTATGTCCTCGACCAAGTCGCGATGCCTATCGGAGTTTCAAATTACGAATTGAGCCAAGCATTGCCAAACGAGCTAAAGAGCGACCTTCCCAGCATCGAAGAGCTTGAGGCGGAACTTGACGGAGCTGAGTCGTCGGGAGGTGGAGAAGCGGGCGAAGGAAGTAGAGAGAGGTAGGATTGAATGTCGGAGGTGGAAGATAATATTAGGCCGGGGGTGGGAGAGGGCTGGATCAAGGTCGGTGCGGCGAGATGTGAGAAGTGTGGGCTGGGAAAAGTGGTTGAGGGATGATGGTGGGAGAGTGGAAGTCGGAAGTCTGAACAAGAGAAGATTTTAATTGTGAATGGGAAGAAGATAGTTGGTTGGTTGTTGCGCGACGGGATTGCCGCGAAGGTATTTTCACCATGGGGTCCCCATAGTGTCGAAATATCTGCGTCTGGTAGGTTGGCGACGGAATCGGCGTGGTGGACGACAGGAAGCGATGTCAATCATATGCAAAAATAGTGCCCAGAAGGGTCTTTAAAGCTATAGAGGATCATGCGCCATGGAACGGTCTCAATTGTTTTGGCAGACATACTTGAATCTTGAGAAAGAACTCCTTGAAACGGCTAAGTACATATATATAACAGACGAGATAACAATTCATTCTAGAGGCAGATTGGTTTCTGAGCCGTGTAAGACACAACTTGAAACCTTTTCCCCTCATATTGCAGATTTACTTATTAGAACATGCGTTGAGATCGAGGCAATATCGAAAGAACTATATTATAATTTCGGAGGTCCCAAAGCGCGTGGCGACAAGGATATTCATTTTGATGAGGACTGCTTGAAACTAATAGATATAAAGTGTAAGACACATAAGAAAGTTGTTGTTGTTTCATGTGTGTCTTTCAACCTGACGAAAGAAGAAAACTTGTATTTTAAGCCTTTGAAAGAGGCCCATAAGAGGCAAGGGACTGATTGGGAGAAGGCGTATCAGGCCCTTAAGCATGATCGGTATTCTTCATTAAGCAAAGGAACTGTCAAGAGTTTGTTGCATGCAATGGGAGCCTTGTTTTTGCTGAATATTTACTTTAAAAACGTAAAGTTGACAGCGAGATATTTAGGCGCGAGCAAGCTGGATCTTTCATTTGGTTCTTCAATCTTTTCTGTGAAACGGCCAAGCGACAAGTATGTAATTGACATTATAAATAATCACGACATCGTGGATTGTTTGCATGCCGATGAAAGTCCGTTCGTAATGAAATATACAGATTCGTATTACAAAGCAGTCCTTGATGCGAATAAGAAAGCTTTAGAAGAAATGAAGGCTTACTGGATTGCCCAGCCAGAATTAAATGAGCCAGAGTTTATTCAGCAGATGCAACAAGCACGAGAAAACGAGTCGAGAAATCCAAGTGCAAAGCTTATCCCATTTTGGGAATTGTCAAAGTATCGCATGAGAAAAAAGGTACCGTCCAGTTTGCCATTTGAAGAACGCAAAAAGTTATTGGTGTCTAGCCAAGAGTGGGTTGGAAGAAAACAGCTGAATTCTTCTCTAAATGAGGCGAATATTACGGAAGAAACTATTCAGGCAGAGGTTGATCAAACAGGAGTGGTGTCTGGTATGAAACTTCAGCGGAATTTTGAAAGCCTTATAATGCAAAAGGCATTTGCGGAGGGATATTGCGAATTAATATTAGATAAAGGTGATGTTCGATACAATAGATGACAATCTGCTAGGGTTTTGAGCAAAGTCCACAATCGTCGCTACACACGCCAGCACCACGTTGAGGGAAAGGGCTGTGCTTGTAGGGCGGCGTGATGGGGTGGAGCGAAGGAAGTAGAGAGCGGGAGGATTGAATGGCGGAGGTGGAATATAACATCAGGTCGGGGCTGGGAGAGGGCTGGGTCAAGGTCGGTGTGGCGAGATGTGAGAAGTGAGGGCTGGGGAAGCGGATTGAGGTGAAGGTTGGTTGAAGGGAATGAAGGCGATTGACAGAATTGGTTCGGCGTTCCTCCGCCGCATTCTTCTCCGGATGAAGGAGCTGGGGGTGTCGCAGACGGAGCTTGCTAAGCGCATGCAGGTGTCGCGTCCGTACATCACGAAGGTGCTCCATCAGGACGTCAACATAACCTTCCGCACGGCGGCGAAGCTGGCCACCGCCCTGAAGATGGACTTCTTCCCCGATTTGCGCCCGCGTGAGGTAACCCAGAAGTTACCAAATATGGTATAATATGCGCATAGGCATGAGCATTGAAAAGCCCATGGTGAGCGCGGTGAAAGAGCCGCGAGTGAGGTATTCGGCTGCATACCCCACGGGGCGAGAGCGTATCGCGAAAGGGACTCTTTTACAATGTGGGCAACATAGCATGATCGAGATTAATGGGGCTACTCAACTCATAACTCTTAACTCCTAACTTTTAACTTCTTCCATGCCCCCTAACCGCCGAGTATTCCCAAACATTGTAAAGCAATGCGCGGGAGATTTGTCGCGGTGGAGATGAGAGGATCGAGAAATGGCGAATGTGATAACATACGGAACGTTTGATTTGTTTCATGTCGGGCATCTGCGGCTGCTGCAGCGGGCGCGGAGCGTAGTGCGAAAAGAGCTTCTTTACCATGGTGTCTGCCCCCATAGTATCGAAGCAAGGAGTTGAATAACGGCGGCGATTAAGCAAGGAGAATGCGATAATGCGACTCATCATAGATAATCTCGCGAAGGTTGGGCATGCCAATCTGGCATTTAATGGCATTACGATAATTGCTGGGAATAACGACACAGGGAAGAGTACTGTAGGTAAGGCACTTTTCGCTATGTTTACGATTTTCAAGAATATTGAAGATCGCATAAAAAAGCTTAGACTAATCAAAATTGACGAGTTAGTAGAAGAATTTGACAAGCGGTTTATCTTTTTCCAGCCTGACTTTTATGAAGCAGGATTCACAAAACAGATTTCTATGGGCCAGCGTTCGATAGAGGCTATTCTCAAAGAAATGTTTTCTTTCGTCGACCAAGACAAAGAGAAACCAGACCTTGCCGAATGGACCAGGCGATTCAACGAAATAACTTCCCTTTCTGAGGAGGAATTGCGAAGTCAAGTGGCATTTAATGTCATAAGTAATATTTTTCATCGTCAATGCACATCATTTATAAGAAAGGATACACGTCCTAATATCGAATTGGAAGTGAAGAAGAAGAATGTTCAGGTGCAGATGCGCGATACCTATCCAAAGTGTGAAGTTGGTATTAACCTACTTCATACGGCATTCTATATTGACTCGCCGGACTCGTTGTCGGCAATGGCGGAATTCCGCTCCAATGCAATATTAAAGAAGACAGATGGCAGGCTGGGGGCAATTTTGGTACAGAGCATTTGGGATGGGTATAATAAGTCGCTGATGGATGACTCAAATGCGATAGATGAGGTGCTGCGTAGAAAGCGTTTTGCGGTAATCAATGAAAAGTTGATGGCAGTAATGAATGGAGGTGTCGTCTATTCAAAGGAACGGGGACTTCGCTTTGTGAGCAATGATTTCCCCGACAAGCCTTTGCGTCTTGATAATTTGTCGCAAGGTCTGAAAGCCATGGCTCTCTTGCAAGTAGCATTTCTGAATGGAGCAATTTGGGATAATGATATTCTGATCCTCGATGAGCCCGAAATTCATCTTCATCCAGAATGGCAGATAAAATATGCTGAATTCATAGTGATGTTGCAGAAAGAATTTCATTTAACGATTCTTTTGACGTCTCACAGCCCAGACTTTATTCAAGCGGTTCGTCTTTATGCAAGAAAATACAAGCTTGAGGATGAAGTGTTGAACGCATATCTAAGTCAACGAGACAAAGACGGAATGACTGAATTTAAAGAAATTAAAGGGCAGGACTGGGATGAAGTATTTGAAAAGTTTGTTACGTCGTTTGATGCGTTGATGGCATTACGATCTGAATTGGAGGAAGTCAATGAATCCAAATGTAATTGTCAATCATAAGAGTATTGTGTCGGCTTGTAAGTTGTCGTCGTTTCTTGCTACATCCGCAAGGAAACCGGATGATAGCTGCCCAAGTCCCAATGCGCCTACACACGCGTTGTCTGCGGACCATAAATCAGCATCTCTTCCGGCTGTTGATTTTGATGCAGTCAAGAATATACTATATCTCAATACAACTGGGAATATGCCATGCAGTGTGGACGCGGCGACGTGGGAGCGAGATGGTGTTTATCTTGTGGAGTTCAAATGTGGAGGCGCGGATCGAGCGCAGCTTATCCGCAAGATTTATGATAGTATTATGTTGCTTATTGAGTATGACAGCTATTCTTTTGTGAAGGCTCGGAATGAAATTTACTATATCGTGGTTTCGGCCAAATTGCAGCCATGGTCTGCCATGATGAGGTCTCTTTCTCGTGCATGTGGCTTTTGTAAAGAACCATGGAGGGCGTATAGGAAGCAGTACGATCACTGGTGCTTGGCGCCACTTGATGGTGTTGTTGTTAGAGCGGCTTATACTATGCCACCAGATATGTTTGATTACTTTGTTAAGTATAAAAAATGGAAATGAATATTGAGACTCACACCAGCTCCACTTTGAGGAAAGGGCTGAATTTGCTGGGGGCGGTGTGAGGGCGGCGGGAACGAAGGAATTGCTGGTGGGTGCTGGCGGCGGAGAAGAGTGAGTTTGGATTGTATGGCGTGGTTGGTGGAAGGGCGATGATTGAGTTGTTGGCTTGTACAATGAGGTCGGTTCGCGGCAGAATTGCCGCGGAGGGGAGAAACTACTGTGGCAATTTACTGTGGTAATCAAGTGGGACCCTCTTGGCCCCTGAAGGCATTTCGAAAATGAAGAATCGTCTTTACTATGGGGGCTAACCCCATAGTATCATTCCCTTTTGAGCCTTTTTGAATCTAACAGGAACTATAAAAGAAAGGAAAATTCATCATGTATAAACTTGCAATGTTGAGAGGGACGATGTTTTGCGCACCAATAGGGTATAGCAGGGAATTTGTAAAAAAACTCGCAGGAATAGCGGATGGTTATGCGCCACTTTTGATTGGAGGCAGTGGAATGTTTGCCATGATTCCTACTTGGCGGTTGATATCTCCTGACGAGAGAGAGGGCTTAGTTTTCGATGGTGACAAAATAGATGTTGTCAGGGTGGTTGAAAACGAGGTGGATTCTGCAAAGCTAAAGATGTTTGGTGGCAGATGCAAGGAGGTTTTTGGAAAGATTATGGAAATGCTAGGTTATGTTTCCTCGCGATTAGCTTTTGCGCCTTCAGTTATTTTGGCGGAAAACAAAGATAAGCCGGCTGTGCTGTTTAATCGCCTCTATCAAATTCGGAAGTTCCATGAGTGTTCCCTTGAGACAAGCAATCTATCGCAAGTATATAGAGTTACAAGAGAGATTCAGGGCAAAGAGGTGATAGTTAATCATGTCGCCAATTTTCACGCTGATAGTCAATTGATAAAAGAGCGCGGAATAGATCGGATTCGTGAGCGCTATATATGTGACTTTGATATTAATACAATGGTAAATCCCGATAATAAATTTGCAGCGTCAGAATTAAATGAATTCTTTGATATTGTGCCAAATTGGTTTGAAGAGTTTTATAACATATATTTCACATGAGTAATCAGATGGATTTCCAATCTAAAACCCTTCATCACATAGCAGCTGATATGCAAATGCAGTTACGGCACTTTAAATCGTGTTGGGCATTGAATGGGGAGGATAGTGTCAGTATGCAGATGTGCGTACTTAATAGCCTCCCCTATAGTGAGGCAATGATGGGATATAATTCATTCATTGAGTCACGCTGCTCACAGGAGGACTATTTTGCAAGTACATCTTTATCTCGGCCTGATTCGGTTGATAAAATAGACATATGTAATGAGACCCCTATGGAAGCTGGGTCTGTTACGGGGCCGATTTCCGAGGCATTTACCAATAACACAAGCGAGGTTGACATCAATAAAGAGAATGAGCGATTCAACTCGTTTCTTGGAAGTAGAAGTCAGGATTTTATACGGTCACTTATATGGACGGAATTTGAGGACGGGGTGGAAAACGAAATTACTCGCTTAGTGGTTGAATATGTAAAAAGAAACAAATATGTTACATACTGTTGGTTATACAAGTTGTTTAACGAAAATCGGTCTAATCCTGTCATCACTTCAGGGCTTCTTCGTACTTTGGGTATGGTTGTGGATATACAGGACGCTGGTTATTTGATGTCCATGGTAACTGCAGGGCTATCCAGTCTGCATGCGGAAGATCAAGAAGCTGCGATAATGGTGGTTGAGAAATGGAGAACTAAAGAATGTCTTGATGCTATGGTCAACACTTCCTATGGTTCCCCTTGGATAAAAGAATATGCTAGTCAGGTAGTCCATGAGTTAAAGGAAGAATTGGAAGTATGATTGTGCGAAAGGTAGACTCGATTAGTAGATGGGACAGCCCTAAGGAAGTCAAGAGGCAGGATCGGACTATACCTGGCGACACTCTTTCAGAATTACGAACTAAAGAAAACAAATTGTCTGTATGGCTGGCAAACACCGAAGAAGATATTGAAGACGCTGTTGCAGCACTGTCATTGAGTAGGGATGGTGCTAAGAAACTAGTGATGGTGGTCCTCAACGAACAAGAGCTTGCAGAGCTAGATATTGAGGTTGTAGCAGATCAACTTGGCGAGGCGCAAGGGGCCTCAGCGAGTATTTTGCAGAAGCATCGTAACTTAGTAGAGCTTGATCATAAAAGATTAGGCATGCTAGCTGAATATATGATTCGACAGGCTAAGGATCAAAGCAATCGAAAAACTTACACAGAGGCAAAAGTCAAGGCAATCCTTAATAGGTATAAGGAAGAATCTAAGATAGACGTAGGAAGTGTCAAGAAAAACATTTCTGAAAAGCTTGATTGGAGGAAAGATGGCAACGCTTAATATGGGAATCTCATACAATCTGACAACAGATGAGATAGATAAAATGATAGCTCCGGGGCGCAAGGGCAACTATGCATACGGATATTTGAACCAATGCGGGAGTTTTACAGTGCGTTATGTTGGCCGATCGGATGCTGATCTGAATGATCGTGTTAAACATGGAATTGCAGATATGAACGAGGACAAGGCATTGCGATATGAAAGGTTTAAGTTTAGTTATGCTGACACCGCAATAGACGCATACGAAAAAGAATGTCGGAATTATCACGATTTTGGTGGAGAGAACAATCTCTTGGTGAATAAAGATCACCCTGCAAAACCTGAGGGATATAAAGGAAAGTGCCCTGTGTGCGGAGTGTAAAGATCTGGCAATTCTTGACTGATTGGTTCTGAAACTTTGCTATGTCCCTAAACCGGCGGACTCACACCAGCACCACTTCTCTGAAACCCCTGTATTTGCTGGGTGCGGTGTGAGGGCGGTGGGAACGAATGAATCGAATATGTATCGACGAACTCAACGGAAAAAAACGGTTTTTCGGAGTGCAAATCAATACTCACGACCACAACCTATAACTTGCAGAAATTGACGGTTTTTTCGACACTCCCCGTTCCCTGTTTCCCGTTCCTCGTTGCCTTTTCAGCGATACATACGAACACAAATATTGGCATAATTGGCGATAATATATGAGGAATGACACATTTTCGGAGTGGCAATCAATACTCACGAACACTAGCATACAAGCGAACACAACGGCGGTTGTAGGAAAAGTGAAGGCAATAAGAAAGGCATAGAAATCAGATGATAAAAGTAGGTATCATTGGCTGTGGTTTTGTGGGCGGGGCCCTCAAAGCATGGTTGGAGGAGAACAACAAGGATGCGAAGATATTTGTGAGCGATCCGCCAAAAGGGTATAATGATGACCTTAGCGGGATCGATATTGCGTTTCTGCAAATCCATGTTCCGACGGAAGATGACGGGACGCAGGATCTCACGCTCATGAAGGAGTTGATTTGCAAACTGCCGAATGTGCCGGTGTTTGTAAGGACTACGATCCTTCCTGGGACGAGCGACATGCTTTCAAAGGAGACGGGGCATCGCGTCTTCTACATGCCTGAGTTCCTGACGGAGCGCACGCACATCGAGGACTTCCGGCGGCAGACGATGGTCTTCCCCGTCGAGGGCGACGCGGCGGCGCTGGCGCTCCTGACGCGGATCTTCCCCGGCAAGAGGTTCGCGGTGATGTCCTCCCTTGAGGCGGAGATCACGAAGTATTCGCACAACGTCTTCGGCGCGTACAAGGTGACGTACTTCAACGCCGTGAAGGAGTACTGCGAGAAGATGGGCGCGGACTGGGCGAAGGTCCACACGGGCTGCCTGCTGTCGGGCTACATCAACGACACGCACACCTACGTTCCGGGGCCGGACGGCAAGTGCGGCTACGGCGGCAAGTGCTTCCCGAAGGACGTGAACGCCTTCGCGAAGCTGACGGCGGGCACGCCGCTCGGCGCCTTGCTCGCCCCGCTCCACGAACTCAACGTCCATTTCCGGGGCTTTGAGGAGCATATCTGAGGCGTTGCGTCTCTTCACGGATGGCACGGATCTTCACGGATTTACAGAGATGTAGAAGACATATGAAAAAGGGGATGCGATATGCAAAATGAGACAAGGCTGGTTTCAATCGACAATGTCAAGGGATGTCTGATGACCGTGCGTAATCAGCCAGTCCTTTTGGATTGCGATGTTGCGAAAATATATGGCTTGGAAACGAAGCGCATCAATGAGGCTGTTCGAAACAATCCAGAAAAGTTCCCCGAAGGTTTTTTGATTGAATTGAGCAAGGAGGAGGCTGCGGCTCTAAGGTCGAAATCTTCGTCCTTAGAAATTCATTCGGGCAGAGGTCATTATTCCAAGTATGCGATGAAGGCCTTTACCGAGAAGGGGCTTTACATGCTTGCGACGATCTTGAAGAGTCCGCGAGCGGTTCAGGCGGCGCTGGCCATCATCGAAACTTACGCCCAGGTTCGGGCGATGGTGCAGGATATGGAGGCCCTGCAGTCGCTGAAGGACGGGAGCCCTGAACAGGCGGCCAAGTTGACGCAAGCGGGACATAAGCTGGCCGCGCTCATCGGCGACAACCTCTCGACAGAATCGACCAAGACGACAATCGAGTTGAATCTTGCCGTTTTGAAAATCACACATGAGGTGACGCGGGCCAAGAAGCGGAAATAGGTAAAGATGTCCCCCAACACGCGCATCTTCCTGAACATCGTGGCCACCTACGGGCGGTCGCTGTATTGTGTTGTATGCGGGTTGTTTACGAGTCGCTGGGTGTTGATGTCTTTGGGCTCGGTTGACTATGGGTTGTACGGTGTTGTTGGGGGATTGGCGGCGTTTATCGCTTTCTTCAACAACATTTTGGCTTCTTCGATTGGGCGTTATTTTGCCGTGAGCATTGGGAATGCGTCTTCGGCATCAACGTTAACAGATGGTCTTGTGGAGTGCCGTAAATGGTTTAGTGTGGCACTTGTCATTCATTTAACAGTACCAGTCGTGTTGCTGCTTGTAGGTTATCCTCTTGGCATATGGACTATTCGTCATTATCTAACGATTCCTCATGATCGATTGATCGATTGCCTATGGGTGTTTCGCTTTGTGTGCGTGTCTTGTTTCGTCGGCATGATAAATGTTCCGTTTCAGGCGATGTATGTGGCAAGGCAACATATAGCCGAACTTACAGTTTATACCGTTGTCTCAACGACGGCAAATGTCTGCTTTCTCTATTTTATGGTTACTCATCCTGGCGATTGGCTGTCCCGTTATGCTTGTTGGACATGTTTTGTTTCAATTATCCCACAATTAATAATTTGCATACGTGCATGCATTGTGTTCCCAGAATGTCGGTTTTCAACGAATGATCTTTGGCGTTGGAGCAGTTTTAAAAATGTCTTGTCTTATGCAGGTTGGCAAGGGGTCTGTTCTCTTGGCGGCCTTATGCGCAGTCAGGGCATCGCAATCCTCGTAAATAAATTCTTCGGCCCCGTTGCCAATGCATCAATGGCAATTGCACACTCGGCAAACGGACAGGCGTCTACCTTGTCCGCTTCTGTCTTGGGTGCGTTTAGCCCTGCGATTGCGAATGCGTATGGCGCGGGGAAAATGACGCTCGTTCGCACTTACGTCTACCGTGCGTCAAAATTTGCCCTCGTGTCGTCAATGGCCTTGTTGGTGCCGTTAGCTTTAGAGATAGACGAGGTCTTTCGGCTTTGGCTGGGGAGCCCGCCGAAAATGGCAGCGGGAATAACGCTATTGCTAATGTGTGGCGTTGTGGCCGAGTTCGCGACCTTGCCGCACGTTTCTGCAATCAATGCAACAGGCGAAGTTGCTTGGGCGAAGGCTGTTTATGGACTTTTGTTGGTCGCAACACTTCCTGTTTGTGGAATATTTGTTAGGCTTGGATTCGGGCTATATTCGATTGGGGCGACAAGTTCTGTGTTTATGATTCTTGCCGGGATGTCGAGTGTTTTATTCGCGCAACGACAAAATGGGATTTCAGTCAGTTATTGGTTGCGTAGAGTTGTCATGACGACAGGTTTGTCTGCGATGATGTCGTCGGCATTGGCTTTGTTTGTACAATGTTGGTTTGTTCAGTCTTTTATTCGAATCGTCTTGACGTCAATTTCTTTTGAATTGGCTTTTGTACTAATGGTATGGCTGATTGTTTTAAATCGTGACGAGCGAGACTTCTTGAAGGCACATTTACTTTTCCTGAAAAAGGACCGAGTGCCGCATACGAATGAATAAACGTAAGATCTATCTCTACGTTGTTCCGTTTTTTCCCTCGCAGTCTTCGTGGCGCGGAGGGTTCTTCTTGGATGCTGTTAAGGCATTGATCCGAGACGGTCGATTTGACGTCCGTGTCATGGTGCGTTCGGGTGGAAAAGATTATGAAATAGACGGTATTCATGTTTATTGCTTCGAGAGATGCGGACTTGGGTGTTCCGATTATTTTAACTCGGTGACAGATTTCGTTAAGGTTCGCCAATTTCACATGAAATTGATGGAAATGGGGGTTCCGTACAAAGACGTTGCCGTTTGTCATGTACATTTACTTGAACGGATGTCCATTTATTCGACATGGATGAAAAGAAAGAATCCTAGATGCGTTACTCTAATTCATCATCACCTTACGGGTGAAAACGATCTTGGATACGAAAAGTTTCCATGGATCCCTTTTGTGAAAGGAATTCAATATCTGCGACTCCGTCATGATTTTGAGCTTGCGGACATGCACATATTCTGTAGCCGACAAGCAGAAGCCGCCTATTCAAGGTTCTGTCGTGACAAAAATCTTGCGCAGATGATTGAGTTGCGAAAGCAGTTGGCGTTTCCATGGATGTACAGGAATTTCAAGTTCAAGCGGTCATATGTCTTGTATAACGGGTATGATTCAAGATTGTTTCACGAGAAGCATGAGAGAACTGCGTCAGGCGTTTGGAGAGTGGGATGTGTCGGCAATTTCACGGAGTCAAAGTCTCAGATTACGCTCATAAGGGCCTTTCAGCGGGTTCGTGCGCAGATGGCGGGCGCAGAAGTTATATTTGTTGGGTCGGGGAAAATGCTTCAGGCGTGTATTGATTGTGCTAAAAGTGGAAGCGGCGATAGCTGTATAGCATTTCATCGCGAGATGCCCCATGAATCCCTGCCATCTTTTTATCAATCGCTGGATTTATACGTCTTACCATCTTATTGGGAGGCTTTTAATTGTTCGCTTGTCGAGGCTTGGGCCTGTGGTGTCCCCTGTATGGCGGCAGATGCCATAAGTTTTAAGGAAGTTTTGCCTGTGACAGAACAGGCGAAATGGCTTTTCCCGGAAAAGGATGAGCGAGGGCTGGCAGAACGATTGCTATGGGCGTACAAGAATCGTCCACCTCGGCAGACACTTGTCAAGAATCTTGATATCGACGAACAAACAAGAATCTTCTTGTGTCATCTTCAAGAAGTATTCTCTGAATTGTGAATTAAGACATATGACTTACGTGCGCGAAGACATTGGAAAGAAGATGTATTATGTGTCGTTCATTGCGGCACTTTCGGTTGTCGTCATTCACTCGAATACGCTGGAAGGTCTACCTGGCCCGGCGTGGGCCGTGTGGGTCGGGAACGCGATTGGCTATCTCCAGCATTGGGCAGTCCCGTACTTCTTCGTGGTGGCAGGTTTTTTCTTTGATCGCGGGTATGCGGCGACGGAGCGGCCGACGTCCTCGTTTCTGAAGTCAAAAGCCTCGACGTTGCTGGTGCCCTATCTGTTCTGGGGATGCCTGTGGGGGGCTTTAACGTTGACGCCGATTAAATACCTTGCCAATCTAAGGCACGGAATGGCGTGGCAGGGGACAGTCTTTGCGGGCCAGGGATGGCTTTCGTTCGTAGACAGTTTCCTTGGCCTTACTCGAAGCGCACCCCCTAATCCTGCGCTTTGGTTCGTTCGGCTGCTGTTGCTGTTCTTTCTGCTGGCACCCGTGTGGCGATGGGCGAGGAAGCATGCTCGGCTTTTGATTCCATTGCTGGGAATTGGTCTGATTTTCTTTTCGCGTTCGCTTTCCGAGCAATTCGGGGTTGAGACGTTTGGGGGCTTGGAAGTTTGCCTTTCTGGCGTTGCCTATCTTCTCTTTGGGATGACCGTTAGCCTCTATCGCTTGGAGTGTGTCTTTGTGCCGAAGGCGATTGCGCTTCTCTGCTTTGCCTTGTGGGCGTTCATTTCGTGCAATGCGATTGAAACTTGCAATTTTTCCATGTTACCGATTGACGGATGGATTGTTCTTCCTCTTCGGATCTCGCGAACCCTGCTGTTGGTTGCGGTTTGGGCATTCTTGGATGAAAAGCGGATGCACTTTTTTTACGCTCATATAAGCTCTCGTGTTGTCTCTTTGGCCTTTTGGATCTATTGTATGCACCACCCGATTACTTCAGTTGTAGGAATAGTGGGGCATTTGTTGCTTGGGCGTTCTCTGTGTGCGGACGTTGTTCAAATGGTGTTTGCCGCTCCATTGACGATTTCGGCTTGCATTCTAACAGGAATGGCTTTGCGGGCGCATCATCCCAGAGTCTATGCCTTTTTGACGGGCGGGAGGCCTGAGCGATGATGACACGGCAGGGCAAGTCGGGGCATGTTCGCTTATCCGTCATCGTTCCGGGCTACAATACGTCTGAAGAACAATGGGCACGTTGCATTCGTTCGCTCATTGCGGCAACACGCGAAGAGGATGAGATTATCCTTGTAGATGACGGGTCAAGAGACGGAGCGCGTTTTCTGGATTCGTTTGGTTGTCGTGTCATCCACAAGCCGAATGGAGGGCTTGGCAGTGCTCGAAATTGCGGAATCGAGATGGCTCGTGGCGACTTCATCACGTTCGTGGACAGCGACGATGAAGTAACGCAAGACGTCTACGAATTAGCACTCGCCGAAATGAGAAAGATGCGATCCGACGTTTGCCTGTTTGGCGTCAAGACCTTGTGGACAGACATTGGGTTGTCAAAGACGGATGTTCCTGAGACAAAATGCTATGGAACGCTCAAGCCACAGGACGTTGTGACACTTTCACGGAAATGTCTTCTCAATTATGCCTGTAACAAGGTTTACCGCAATGGCTTCCTTGCTCGTCATAGACTGCGATTCGAACTTGAAGGCGTTCCGTGCGAGGACATCATCTTCAACTTGCAAGTAGCGATGTGCGGGGCAATTTGGTGTTCTGTGGATCATGTCGGTTATCTGTATTATCGCATGGACGGAACGTTGCTCTCATCTTATAAGAAGACCATCAGAAAAGGCTTGATACTGTGCCGGGAAACGTGGATAAAGTACAGAAAATCGAATGACGAAACAAGTTCGGAACTTGGCCGCTATGTCCTTTCGGATGAATGCGTTGCACGATACGAATGGGCCAATCTCTGGCAAAGGGGGACGCCCTATAGTTGGGGCGCTAAATGGGTTTTCCTTAAGCGAAATGTTTGTTTCTTCCGTGGCCCCTTGGCGCTTCATTTTCTGAAGCAGGCAGTGTGGACTTTTGCACGACAGCATTGTTACTTCAAGTGGATCAGAAAACGGATGATCCGTCGTCTTTATCCTTATGTAACGGAAATTCCCGTCCGAAAGATTCCATGAGGATTGCCCTTAGTTTCAAGACGATTTCACCGCATCAGGTGCCGGTTGCGAAAGAATTCGTCAAAAGCGCTGGCCTTGAATCCGTCCGCTATGTCTATGCACAGGAGCAGACGAAGTCTCGCAAGAAAATGGGGTGGTCTACCGACGTTTCAGGTGTCGAGTGCGTGAAATCGTCATCCATGGTAGCGCAAGAGTGGCTGGAGACTGCTGAATTCATGCTGACAGGCATCCGCGACCTTGACTTGTTCGAGCGACGCGGCGCGCGCGGGTTAAAGACCTTTTACACAAGCGAGCGTTGGTTCAAGCCGTCACTGGGGCGGCTCAGGATGCTGCATCCCGCGTTCTGGAAAATGGCGCATCGGTTTGTTTACTTGGTCAAGAAAGGCTCTGTGACTTATCTGCCCTGCGGCGTCTGGGCGGCGCGGGACATGGCCTGGCTGTGCGCGCGTGGCGAGGAGCGGCGGAAAATCCTTGAAGAACTGAAACGACCCGGCTCCTGGCGGCCGATGGAACCGATAGGATGCGCCTGGATGCGGATGTGGGGGTATTTCGTCGCGCCGCCGGATGGGGCAGCACCCAGGCAGACGGGCATTAAGCCGAGATGCGCTGTGCGCGTCCTCTGGGTGGGACGTCTGCTTGCCTGGAAAAGGGTTGACACCCTTTTCAAGGCTGTCGCTGCTTGCCTGGAAAGATTTCCCATTGAGCTTACCGTCGTCGGCGACGGGCCGGAGCGTGGCGCACTGGAAAAACTGGGAAGACGCCTTTTCGCGCGTCATCCGACGGCTCTTACCTTTCGTCATTCCGTGCCGATTGGCGAAGTCCGCACGTTGATGCGTTCGCATGACGTGTATGCCTTGCCCAGCAACGGATATGAAGGGTGGGGCGCGGTCGTCAATGAAGCCTTAGAGGAAGGCATGATTGTGCTGGGTACCCGACAGGCAGGTGCGTGTGTAACGATGCTGGACGAAAGGTTCTTGTTTGACGAGGGGGATGTGCAGGCGCTTTCACGGTTATTGGAAAAAGCAAGGGCGGAGTTCAAAGGTGGCGAAATCGGGGCGTGGTCTGCGTCTTCGGGCGCCGCGCGTTTGCTGAAGGAGACAATATTCCATGTTTAAAGACCCTTTCTACAAAAGCGCGTTCAAGGCACTCGTCGTTCTTGTGTCCGCATTGGCGCTCGCGCGTTTTACGCACGGCTATGTCTTGCCTCTCATTGTCTGCCTGGGGTGCTTCTGGGCCTTGACGGGACGCCTCGGCAGGGCGATTTCGTCGTATATGTTTTTCCCGTTGCTGATTGTCGTGAGCCCTATGCTTCTGCCGAAGGAGGGGGCGGTGTGGGGGCTTTCGATCCGCTTCGGAACAATGGCCATCGCATTCTGTATGTGCATAGGTGCAGCAAGGTTGCATGGACGGCATCGGTTGCCGTTTGGCGGAATCATCCCGTTTCTTCTTTCCGCATGCATTGGCTCGGCGACAGGTTGGTGGCCAATGGTGAGTTACATGAAGATCTTGAACTACTTTGTTTTTCTGCTCGGCATCTGGTTCGGAACGCAGAATCTCCAGAACCGTCCGCATGACGTGCAGACGATCCGCGCCATGTTTTTCGCAATGGCGGTGTTTTTGATTATTGGAAGTGTTGTCGTCTGGCCGTTTCCGCAGATTTCGTACGCGACAGGGCTTCGCTGGATTCTACAGGAACAGGGTGTTGAAGCGGCATTGGCGGCGCATAAAGACATGATTGCCGAGGGGAGCAAGACCTTGTTTTGTGGTATTACGAACCATTCCCAGGCCTTGGCGCCGATCCTTGCGCTTTCCTTCGCTTGGGTGCTGTGCGATATGTTGTTTGTCGAGAAGCGTGTGCGCTGGCTGCATGCGATTTTGATTGTCTTGGCCTTGCCGATGTTGTTCATGACGCGGTCGCGTGTCGCATTCACGACTCTGGTGTCCTCTTTGGTGATAATTAACTTCTATACGGTCAAAAAAATCATGATTCCTACGCTGGTGCGGCAGCATCTTAGACACGTGATGCTGACGTTTGTCGTGCTGATTGCTGTTGCAGCCTCTATCCTTGAGGTTAAGGACAACACGCTGTCGAAATGGTTGCGCAAGACGCAGGATGTGCAGTCAGACACACGTACGCTCAAAGAGGCGATGACGGAAAGCCGAATGGGCCTGATGGAAATGAGCCTGTATGAGTTTCGCCGCAGCCCGATTTTCGGCAGCGGTTTCCAGGTTGCGGCATATAGCCGTGAACGTCAAGACCAGCGACATGGCCTTGTGTTGTCGGCATCGATTGAGAAGGGAGTATTGCCGGTCATGGTCTTGGGCGAGACCGGAATCGTTGGAGAAATTTTGTTCATCCTGTTTCTGATTTCCTTTTACCTGACGGCGGCCCGACGCAAACTGTATGTTACGATTACGATGTTCTCGTTGTTGTTGGTGTCGAATCTTGGAGAGGCGACGTTTTTCTCGCCAGGAGGAATTGGTTCGATTCTCTATATCCTCACAGTCGTGGGCGGTTTCGTAATCGACACAGTTCTTATGGTGCAGTGGAAATACACAATATGCCAATCAAATCAATCCAGGTAGTCCCCACGATCAGTCATGAGTCGAGCGGTCCAAGCTATTCAGTTCCGGGACTGTGTACTGGATTGTGTGCAGTCGGTTGCGATGTCAGCCTCTACTTTGTGGGCGATGATCCCCATCGCAAGATGAACTACCCATACTATGTACGGCCAGTGTCGAAATTTCCGCATCCGCGCCTTGGGCGATCGCCGGAGCTGCTTCGTCTCCTGAGGACCGCATGCAGCCAGGCCGACGTGATTCATTCCAATGGCCTTTGGATGTACCCGAACGTCTATCCGGCCTGGGCGGTGAAGGGTACGCGCTGCAAGTTGGTGACATCGCCTCGGGGAACGCTTGCGACGTGGAGTCTGGAGAGGCACAAATGGCGAAAGAGGTTGTTTGGCGTCTATGCTCAATATGCGGCATTGCGGGCAACCGATATGTGGCACGCGACCTGCGAAAAAGAGTATGAGGAAATCCGTGCGGCGGGCTTTCGCCAGCCCGTTGCCATTGTGCCGATCGGGATGGAGATCCCGTCTGGGGCAGAAACCGCACGACCAAGAAATGGCGAGAAACGAACCGTGGCGTTTTTCGGTCGCATCCACAAGGTCAAGGCCGTGGATAGCCTTGTGTTGGCGTGGGAGAAGGCCTCGGCGCGGCATCCGGCTTGGGAACTCGTTGTTGCAGGGCCGGATGGCGGCATGGTCGAGACTCTCAAGGCGATCATTGCGGAACGGAAGATCGCGAATGTCCGTTTTACGGGCGAGATCAATGGAGCGGCGAAATATGCGTTCCTGTCGTCCGTTGATCTGTACGTGTTGCCGAGCCACACGGAAAACTTCGGTGTGACGGTTGCCGAGGCGTTGGCCTGCGGCACGCCGGTGATTGCTTCAAGGCATACGCCTTGGGGCGGCGTGGTCGAGAACCGTTGCGGATGGTGTGTGTCGAACGATGTCGGGACGCTTGCCGCGACGCTGGACGAGGCAATGTCATTGCCGCAGGAAACGCTGAAGGGGATGGGCGTGCGTGGACGTGAATGGATACGCCGCGATTTCAGCTGGGAAAAAGTTGGGCGGACGATGTTGTCTGCCTATGAATGGCTGTGTCGAGGGGGCGAAAAGCCAGAATGTGTGAAGATTGTTTGAAAACATGAAATTAAGAACAATGGAATGAAGAGTATGATGAATAACTTTACGTAGGTCATGTCTGCGTCGGTGAATCCGAACGGCATGACGGGTATTCCCTCGCAGTCCATCGAAGGGCGCGAAGACCAGTATATCCGCACGTTGCGGTTCTATCGTGACCAAGATTGCATCCCGAAGATTCTGTTCGTGGAGAACTCAAACTGGAATCTGACACATATCAAGGCGTCCGTCGGCGATTCGGAAAAGATTGACTATCTCTCGCTTGATGCCAACACTTATCCGCGCGAATGGGGAAAAGGCTATGGTGAATTCAAGCTGTTGGATGCCGCAGTCGACCATCTCGCCTCGACAGAGAAGGATTTGCCCTTAGGGGGGGTATATGGTTAAGGTGACAGGGCGTTTCCCTATCCGCAATATTCAGGCGATGATTCGGGAGTTCAAGTCGAGGAAGAATCTAGCGCTCTCGGTCGATATGGTTGACCATCCGATTTACGACTGGCTACGTCTCGGCTGGTGTGGACACAGCTGCCGGACGATCATCTATGCCGTGAACTTAGCGTTTTATCGCCAGCATCTCTATGGACGATATGCTGAAATCCCCAGACGGTTCTTTGGCGCGGAGTCTTTGATGCGGGCTGTCTGCCTTGCGACACGGCGAGAGGAGGGCGTGTATTGCAGATTTCATCACGAGCCTTGGCTTTCGGGTTTTGCCGGGGCGGTGAACCATGTCTGGATAACCGGAAATAACTATGATGGTTTCTTGGCGCGATTGAAGCGCGGCATCCGCCAATGTATTCGTTGGTGTTTACCGTTCTTGTGGCTGTAAGGAGGAAATGAAAACGGAGGAGTAGTCATGAATCTTGATGATTATTTGACAATCGTCATTCCAGTCAAAAACGAGGAGAGAAACCTCCCAGATTGCTTGGCGAGTATTCGGTCTTTCAGGCACGTTGTTCTTGTGGATTCGGGATCGGAAGACCGAACACAGGAAATTTTCCACGAATACGCGCACGACGATTGGATTGGTGTTGACTTCAGATGGGATGGTCGATTCCCAAAGAAGAGGAACTGGATCTTGCGGAATTTCTCATTCAAGACTCCATGGGCGATGTTCCTTGATGCCGATGAACGCATCACGCCTGGGTTTGTTGATGAACTAGAGAAGTTCCTTTCGTCTCACGAGTCTAGGCATTATGATGTTATCAGATGCCAGTTCGATAATTGGTTCTGCGGACGAATGTTGAACCATGGGGATACGGTGCAGAAGACGGCCATTGTGCGGGTCGGTTCCGCTGAGTACGAGAAAATCGATGAAGATCGCTGGTCTAAGTTGGACATGGAAATCCATGAGCATATTCAGACCAAGAGGGCAGACGCTGAATATGTAATCAAGGCTCGGTTGGAACATCACGATTATCGTAGTCTGGAGAGTCACTGGCAGAAGCACCTTGAGTATGCGAAATGGGAAGCGGGGAGATACTGGCAGCTGAAAGCGCATCCAGATCGCTGGATTGCGTTGACGAAACGACAGCGTATCAAATATTCGCTCATCACATCTCGCCTGATGGCGGTTGGGTATGCGGTTTACAGCTATGTCGTCAAGTGTGGTTTCCTGGATGGTATCGCGGGTTTTCGGTTTGCCAAGTTCAAGTTCCATTATTTCAGATTTGTAAGACGTCGGATATTGGAAGCGAAACCCGAGTGAACATGTACAGGTCGTGACAAAAAGGAGGGGATAAGCAAAAATGATGCTTGAAAATATCTATAACCACGCACCGATCTGGGTGCAGAATGTCATGTGTTCCGTCAAGGGGTGGACGATTGCCCGAAAACGGTATTCCAAGGGATTCCTGCGGGAACTGAAGCGGATGGAACGCCGGGAGGATGACCCCGAGAAGATGCTGCGGAACTTTCTGGAGCTGGCACGGCACGTGCCGGCCTATGCGAAGGTGTTCGCCGCCGGCAAGGGGACGAAGCTGGAGGACTTCCCGATCATCAACAAGGCCTATGTGAAGGAACACTACGAGGATTTCTACAATCGGGCGTACAAGGGGCCGACGCTCGTCATCCACACGAGCGGTACGACGGGCACGAGCATCAACATCCCGCAGAGCCAAAGCTTTGAGCATCGTCAATGGGCCACCTGGTGGCGCTATCGAGAGGAACTGGGCATCAAGTATGGTACATGGTATGGACTTTTCGGCTGCGTGGGCATGGTTGTGCCGATTGAACAAAAGAAGCCGCCGTATTGGCGTGTAGATCGTGCGGGGCGGCGCGTTATCTTTGGCACGTATCATTTGACGATTGATAACGTCGAGGATTATGTGAAGGAAATCAAGCGTCGTCACCTCGTCTGGATTCATGGCTATGCCAGCCGAATTTTGTTTTTAAGCCGCCTGATTGTTGAGAAGAGGCTGATGCCGCTCAAAGATGTTCGGGTGGTGACCACGACAGCCGAGAACTTGACGCCACGTATTGCGGTTGAGATTAAGAAGGCTTTCCCGAATGCAATCGTTCGTACACACTACGGGCAGACAGAGGGAGTGGCAAACTTTTCCATGACAAAAGAAGGTGATTGGCGTATCGACGAGGACTTCGCCAAGGTTGAGTTCATTCCGATTGACCCGGAGAATCCTGAACGATGCCATATTGTGGGCACCAACTTTTCAAATCCCTACTTCCCGCTGATCCGCTATGACATGGGCGACATCGCAAGCGTGAGATGGCAGGATGGCAAGCCAATTGTACAGGGAATCGAAGGCCGCGATAACGAACAGGTGACGCTCTCCAACGGAATGTTGGTGAGTACACTCATGTCCTACGATATCTTCTGCGATCAGGAGAATGTACGCGAGGCACAGCTTCGGGTATTGAATGACGGACGCGAACTTGAACTGCTTGTCGTCAAGGGTTCTCGGTATGCTCAAAAGGACGAGATGGCAATTCTCGGCAAGGCTCGTCGTCACTTGAAGGGCGAGATTAAGCTCTCAATTCGGTACACTTCGGAAATCCCGCGCGCAAAGTCAGGAAAATTCCGCGCCGTCGTAAAAGTCTGATAGGTTGCCGCGTTAGAGGGCATGAACGGAGAACTCGAACGTGAAACAGATTCTACAGTCATCCACGACCGGCGAGATGTGGCTGGCGGACGTGCCGGCGCCGCTGTGCCCGGCAAGGGGGAGGGGTGTATCGTTCGCCTCCGTTGTTGAGAATCCTAAAGTGCCACTTTAGGATTCTCAACAATTGGACGGTTGCGGATGGTATCTAAATAGTTTATAATAAGCGGCATGAAAATCGTAGAAAGGACAATTGAATCGGCGGTTGTCTGTGCCTTGGCGCAGTTCCCTGCCATTGTCCTGACCGGACCGCGGCGTGCCGGGAAGACCTTTCTCTTGAAGCATCTTTTCCCCAATGCCTCTTATGTGCAATTGGAAGACCCCGATGTTTTGCAGTTGGTCAAAGAGGATCCGCGCAGTTTCCTTGACGAGTTGAAATTGCCTGTCATCATAGATGAAATCCAGCAGGCGCCTGAGCTGTTCGCCTATATCCGTTCCCGTATTGATGCGCAACCAGATGTCAAGGGGCAGTGGATTCTGACTGGCTCGCAGAAATCGCTGTTGATGGATGGCGTGAGCGAGTCCATGGCCGGTCGCGCGGCGATTCTCCGGTTGGCTCCGTTTTCAAGTTACGAAGATTCCCGGGTCACTGTCTTTACAGGCGGTTACCCGGAGGCCGTGACGGCGGGGGCGGGCCGTAC
>OIYS01000560.1_pt1 | contig 24735 bp, 18 predicted proteins | sample 1588271 | NCBI WGS metagenome assembly OIYS01 (sample SAMN03283286) | human gut metagenome | biome: human-associated habitat; material: feces | host: Homo sapiens | place: Peru | collected 2012
CGGCAAAGAATATTTCAAGCTGAGAATGAATCTCGCTTTGGTCCCTGCGTCTGCCAGAATCTTATGTAGTTTGTAAGCTTATCTACATGGTTATCGAAGCGCTGCTCGCCCTCGCGAACGCTCCACACTTCAATTCCGTGCTTGACAAACCATTCAACCACAAACGGCGTTTCATCATCTATTCTGCCTATTCGGTCAAACATAAACACCAGCAGAACTTCAAATTCTCCTCTAAGAGCCGCCTCTTTCAAATCCTGTATTGCGTCGCGATTTTTAGCCGAAATCTTAAAGCCGGATACGCCTTTTTCCTCAAACTCCTTAACTATTACCCAGCCGTGGCTATCGGCAAATTCTCTGCACGCCTGCTTTTGCATAGGAATATCGTCCTTTAATGTGCAAAACTCCGACACAACGGATACCTGCTTTTTTGTTGAAACCCTGTATAAACAATTTGCTCTTTTCATGTGACTTCCCTCTTAATATGTACTATACGAAATCACCTGAACTACTTTATTCGGTTTTCAAGATTCGCAAATCCTTTCGGATTTCGCCGGGGAGTATAGCACACAAAAGTTATTTTGTCAAATTTGACTTTTTATACTGCCTCTGACTTCCGATTCAACGCGGGATTTATATATGCTTAAAAGAAGTGAAAAAACATTTGCCTTAATATCCCCTGTTTCCTCCTCAGAAAATGATACCGTGAGATTTTGGTTGCCGAGCAATCTTTTTAAAATACCGTTATTTGCCGCATTCATTATAATTACACTCCTGTTTTTCAACACTCTGTTTAACTGACGGAGTATTTAGCCCCTCCGCAGGGACATACTGCAACGGGCTGACTTCTTAACCCGCTTGCCGTCCAAGCCCACGGCAAGTGTCTTCACAGGGTCATCGCGGACAAAGGCAGTCACACCTTTGTTTTCTGCGTTTAAGCAAACGCCGCTCCCTTACTGTTTTACAGTATGCTTTCTATAATGCTCATAGGCATATTTTTCAAGGTTCATATATAACACAGTGAAAACCGTTGTTACATCAATATTTTTTTCAAATGCTTAATTGCGGTACATTTCTGAACATAAATACTGTTCAAATCCGTTCCCAAAAGATAGGCTATTTCAGATAATTCCATACCGCACAAAAAATGTAATACAATTATAATCCGCTCTACTCGCGCTAATTCTAAAAGCGCCTGCATCAATATTTCGCTTTCAAGGTTGTTTTCAATTATATTTACCGCTAACTTATCTAATATTTTTCTAAACTCAAGCTTTACCTGCTTTTGACTGATTGTATGTAAATCCTTTTCAATACAATCGTGGTTCACCTTGCTACATGATAATAATTCCTCCGGTAATATATCTGAATAATTACACATTTCACCCCTCCAAGCCCAAAAGTTAAGAGGTTATGCGTATTTACATTTATATTAAAACAAATTTCCGAAGCAAATCTTAAGTTTTTAAATAAAAAATTTTTATATTTTTTAACGCCGCCTAAATTTTATTAGACGGCGTTAAAACCATTCAATCTTTTAATTTAATAATTTTTACTAATATCAGAAAAACACCACAACATATTTGTAATGCAATTATTTCATTTCTTTGTTAGCTATCCATCAAATAGATTATAATCAACAGTTAATTCCAAACTTCACAAAGCCGTAATCATCAGTCCATGCTGGTTTGGATTTATCGTCCGCCCAGCCGTGTTTATCGGTAAAGGTAGACGGACCCACATTGTAAATTTCACCCTGCGGCTTGTGGTGCGGTCCCAAAAGATTGCGATTGCCCGAAAGCAGGGTTATTTTAAGCTCGTTTCCGCCGTTTTTAAGGTATTCGGTTATATCGGCATTAAACGGTGCAAACATTAACACTGCGGCTTTTTCACCGTTCACATCCATCCTTGCGGCAGGGGCGTTGAGCTTTTTAAGCGATAGCACATATTTTGTGTTTTCCTTTTTATTTACGGAAATATTGCCCGTAAGCTCCATAGCGCCGGAAAAAAACCAAAATCCGCTTTCGGTTATTTTTGAAATATCTACCGTTTTCGGCATTTCTGTCAGAGTAAAGCGTTTGCCGGCAAATATCGATTTGCGCTCGCCGTAGCTTATTTCATCCTCCGCCCTTACCCCGAACGAGCCTGTTATATAAATACTTTCAAGCTCCGTGTCGTAGGTCAGCTTATTTAATTCGCTTTCGTGTATACCCGGTGTGAATAATACGCGGTATACATTTTCGCTTTGGTAAAACTCGCCCTTTAATGTCACGGTGTTTTTACCCTGTATAACATACTCCGAAATATTGCTTTTTCTTATGGACTTATCAATGTAATATCCGCTGTCCTTAAACTCAAAAGGTTTGCCGTTTATAAAAAGCTCAAAGCTTTCGGGTGTTTCGGCGCACAGGCAGATGTTATCCGTCAGCGATCCGCTTTCGGCGTTAAATGAAAATTCAAGCTCTATTTTACAAGGTCTTTTAAGCTCTAACAGCTTTCTTTGCAGTATTATAACCGCGGTTTCGGGCTGCCACTCTCCGCCGTCTATTCTATACCTGCAAAAATCAAGGGTAATTGCGTTTACGGTGCTTTCGGACACTTTAAATTCGCGGTTTATGCTTATATACTCTGTTTTTCTGTTGTCCGACTTTTCTGGTCTTACCGTTTCAGACGATATAAGCATAAAGCTTGCGTAGGGAGCAAATGTCAGTTTGCCGTCCGTTTCGGTCGCCTTTCCGGTTATTACATCATAAAGATAAACATTACCTTCATTTACGTTTACCGTAACGGTCTGTTCTTCGTCCGAAAGATTTACAAGGTAATAAATTATGTCCCCGTTATCCTTTATACGCTTTGTATAATGGATGTTTTTGTTTTCTTTTCCGTCGGTTGTTATATTCGCAAAGCCGTGTTCTCTTTTTATGGCGTTAAGGTCTGCTTTTTCGGCTTTAAGGCGTTTTAAGCGTTCGTCCTTTACTCCGTTTACAAGGCTCGGCATTTTACCTATAAAGTACAGCTTACCGCCGTTTTGTGAAAATTCGGTGAGCAGCTTTAACGTGCTTTCCGTTAAAGAGAGCATATACGGCATTATTACCGTGCTGTATTCGCATTTTCCTATAACAAGCTTATCATTTTTTACACTGCCGAAATGCTCCGTAATGCTTTCATCACCGTAATTATAAAGCATATGTTTCGCTTATGAACACAAGGCGGCGGGATTTCCTCATTATTTAACTGCTTGGCTACGCTTATATAACCAAGACCGCTAATATACATCTCAAAAATCCGTCTTACAACCTCTGCGGCCTCTTTGTCGATTACAAGACGGTTTTTATCGTTTGGGTCAACCAAATAACCGTAAGGAGCAAACGAGCCGACAAAGTCGCCCTGTTTTCGCTTGGTGTTGCCTTAACATTATCCGATAGGTCATCTAAATACCATTCATTTATCAGTCCGTTAATTTGGCGTGCCTTTTTATTGCCTTTAATGTTGGTATCTACATTATCGACCACACCGATAAAACGAACTCCCCATTCAATAAATTTTCCGTGAATGTATTTTTCAATCATCTCCATATCACGGGAAAATCTCGATTGGGTTTTACAAACCACAATAGAACACTTGCCTCCTTCGCAATCCTTTAAAACTCTGTTCCAACCGGGGCGGCTACTGTCAGCACCGCTGTAATCGTCGTCGGAATAAATACCGTTTATCTGCCATCCTTTCTCCACACAATAGTTTATCAGCATTGTCTTTTGATTTTGGATACTTTCGCTCTCGTCGGTAACATATTTTTTATTCCTGTCCTCGTCGGAAAGTCGAACATAAATATCCGCAATGTTAGTTAACACCCGTCCGACACTTCCTTTTTGTAAAATTCGGAAGTACCGCCTAAGTATGCAACATCCATATTATAATCTATATTATTTTTTCAATATCTTCTGTGCAAAGAGTACGGATAATACCGTTGATTTTTTCTTTGAATTCCTTTTCATCAGAGGCATCAAAAACATGAATAACAACGTACTCGTTTTTCATTATGTATCTTCTCCGTAAACTGTATCATTACATAATTTTATGCGAGCAGTCATTAAAAAATGTTTTCATCGGACTTTTTGAAACTGGCAAGATAAATATCGGTTACATCTTCTCTTTCGTGACCGAGTAATTTAGAAACCGTTAATTTTGACTGTGATTTCTTATTATTTCTTAATTCAACCGAAGAATCTATCAAATTCGTGAACTTAACTCCCGGCATCTGATAATAAGTGTTGTTATATATATTTCCTCCCTCATTGTTAGGAATGCATTGCGTATAAATCTCATTTCCGTAGGATATAAAACCGTTTTGATTATTGTTTTCAAAGATACAGTTCCTTATTGTACAGCCGTAATTAAGCCGTCCGGAATTATTGTAAAACATGACTCCGGATCCTGCATTATGATGAATATAGCAACGCTCTACTGTTTATTGAATGACAGCATAACAAAACGTCTCAGACTTTTATCATCAGGTCATCTGCGATTTTCTTTTTATCATTATCTTTAGCATACGCGAAATATTTCTTTCAAGCTCAGCTCGGCTTATCCTGCCGTCTTTAAGAGCCGCAATGAGCGGTTCAACACGTGCATCGTCGTCTGATCCCGGGGTGAGCAGGCTTACCCCGGCGCTTACCATTTTTGCCATATCAGATGTGTCATACGAATTCCAGTCTGACATAACAAATCCATCAAAGCCGAGTTCCCGATAAAAAATCCCATCAATAAGCTCCTGATCTTCATCGCAGAAACAACCGTTAACGGCATTGTAACCGGTCATTATGGTATCTGACGGTTCTATCTCAAGAGCATATTCAAACGGGCGGATATACATTTCCCTTAAGGTACGCTCGCTCATAAGACTGTCCGAGCGCTTTCGCACCGCTTCGCAGTTATTAGCTGCAACATGTTTAAGGCACCCTGAAACACCGCGGGATTGAAAACCCTTATTTTGATATCCCGCCATTACTCCTGAAAGCAGCGGATCCTCTGAGAAATACTCCGCGCCCCTGCCATTAAGTGGATTACGGTGCAGATTCATTGCCGGACCCAAAATCAGGGAAATGCCGTTTTCCGCCGCCTCTTCAGCGATTGTTGCACCCACCTCAAAGGCAAGCTGCTTGTCAAAAGTCGCTGCCAACATACAACTCGCCGGCATACCGATATTCGGTTTTTTTATATTTACACCGCTGTTGCCGTCGGCAAGCGCATATTCAGGAATACCGCAATTCTCAAGACGATAAATCCGTCCGGCCTCGCCTTTAGCCTCCATATTCCAGCTTTTGTTGCAGCAAACGCTCAGTCTACAAAGCTCATAATCGCTCATTTGGCGAATAAACGCAGATAAGAGCGAAATATCCTCTTCAACTTGGTTAAAATGTATATTTTCCGCTTTTATCGAAGTATCAAGCTGCGGTCTTTCAAGGCGGCGGTTTGATAGTGCAAAATCCTTTTTTTCGCCCACACGGGTAGCCTCTCCATTTGGAAATTTTTTACCCATAAGCCTGTTCATTTCAGTAAACGGCAGTTCGCAGCACACAAGGTTTTCAACTTTTTTTATAACCTGTTCTTCAGAAAAAACAATACATCCTATCAGTGAAAGATTCTGTGCGTCGCTGCCTGAGTAAAATTTATATTCGCCGCAAAACAATTTCCACTCCGCGCTTTCTTCGAAATAGCTTGCGAGATGCTTAATCGGAACTGAAAGCTCTGAAATAACAGCTTCACCCGAAGACAGTTCCGGCGTTTTATCAAAAGCCACAAGCTCCACCGTCGGTTGGTCAAACGATGTACATGGCTTTGAAACGTAAAGCTGTACCGTCTGCCTGCCCGAATATTTTCCGGTGTTGCTGACCGTCACTTTAAAGCGTATTTCGTCACCGTTTAAAACAAGCTCCTTTATCTCGGTAGAAAAATCGGTGTAGGAAAGCCCAAATCCAAACGGGAAAGCACATTCTTTACCGAATGAAGTAAAATATCTGTATCCGATATAAAGCCCTTCTTCATAACATATACGCGACCAAGCAGGATAATCGGTCTGATAGACCTCTTCGTTTTCACCGAAATTTAGGAAATTACGGCTGGCGGGAATATCATAATAATCCCTCGACCAAGTATCAGGCAGATGACCAGATGGATTTATCCTCCCATCAAGAAGATTTACAAGCGCGTCGGCGCCGAACATACCTCCATAGCCGCTGTAAACACAGGCTGCAATACTGTATTTTTCAAGAAAACTCACATCTATCGGATAACCGACATTGAGCACAGCTACCGTCTTAGGGAAAAGCAACGAAACCGTTTCAATCAAGGCTTCCTCGTCATCGGAAAGATAATACTCTCCCTTTATCGGGCGGTTATCAATATTCTCGCCGCTGCCTCGCGTCAGCACTATTACTGCGGTATCGCCGAATTGTCGGGCTCGTGCAAGCATGTCAACGTCAGGCAAACGGTTGCCAGCCGTCAGATAAAACCCTTTAAGTTCATTGTTTATAACAAAATCGCTACATTCCTCAAAAGCCTGCAAAAGACTGCGACAACCGCGAGGATTTATTCTTCCCGCTCCTACGGCACAGCTCCGATATTCTGCTACGCCCTCACCGAAAAGGCAAAGCTTTTCTCCGCCGGTAAGCGGCAGCAGACCGTCGTTTTTTAAAAGAACCATAGATTCAGCCGCTGCCCTGAAGGCTACGCGATCATGTTCTGCGTATTTTTCCGGATAACTGTTTCTTCTCGGCGGAACGGTAACGGTAAAATCCTGCGGTTCCATCTCAACGCCGTTTTCATCACAAAACCCTTCTATATGAAGCGTTGCATTTTTTCCGTATTCACAAAGCACTCCGCGCACTTTGATACACAAAACAGGATTTTCACTGATGATAACATTTATTATCTTAAAATCCTCATGCTTTTTTTCGTTGAGCAAAACCGTTCCGATTTTACCTATTTTGGCTGAAAACATGAGCGATACACATCCACTGAAAGCATGATCGAACATGTAAAGCGGACCATCTATTTCGTCTATATCAAATATCAAGTCCAGCATCCCGTTAAAAAACGGCTTATTTTCTGAACTCATTTTATGCCTCCTCAAACAATTAACGCTTTTTTAATTTAACAGTAAATGCCGCAGCGAATCCTATCGCGACTACCGCGACCGCTCCCAGAACACCGGAAATTATTATTAGTGCTCTGTTAGTAGAATTACCGTTTTCCTCTGCGGTTTCATTAATAGCCTTACCTATTCCCGAAACGCCTAAATAATCTATTTGGACAAGCTCGTTTCCAGCGTTTGTAATAGTAAGCGTAGTGCCCGACGTAATATTAAGTTTCACCGAAAGCTCGGTATAACTTTTTACCGACGGCAGTTCTATCTTAGCAGTTATACCGCCATTATTAACGTGCAACACCGCGCCGTTTACCGCCTTATAGGCTATTTTCAGACTCGAACCGCCTCTTATGCTGTTAAAGATGACCTCGCCATTCTTAGGAAGGGTCAAACTTTCCCCTTGCGATGCGTTTTTATCTTTAAGCTTTTCAGCTCCGTTTTTAATACCGTTCTCAGCCTCAATATTACTGTATGAAACCAAATAGTCAAGGTAAAGCTCACCGTCTGTCAGAGAAACGAATTCTATATCGCTTCCATTTGAAACCGTAAGATTGATAAACGAGGAGGTATATTCCCCGCTTGCCGGCAATTTCATCACGGTCTTTCTCTCACCGCCAGCCCTAAACTCAAGTTCACAATCCTTTTCTGTGCGATAGTATATACCCATCTGTGCGAATCCGCTGATTTTATCGAATCTCAGCGATGCATCCTTTCCGTTGATTTTAAGGGCTTTACCGCCCGACGCATCCTTATCGTCTATCTCCGCGGCATTGCCTGATATCTTTCCGTTTTCCATCTCAAGGCTTTTGTAAAAAGAGTAATACAGCGCCCAATCCATCTCCATAGGAGGATTGCCTTCATTTTTAAAGAGGTTGTAGCCGAAATACATCATACCGGTTACAAACGGATACTGTGCATAAAAGTTCGAAACCGCTTTCAATGCCTTTCCCTTTGCGGCGCGATTCTGTACCAGACCAGCTATCTGCGAATTCTTTTCACCGTCATTATACTCGGCTGTATGGAATCCGTATTCTATAACCAACGGACTGTCGCCGTACTGCGCCTTAAATTTATCTACTCCTTTTTTCAGGATAGCCGAATTTATTAGCTCCTCATCTGAAGTATTCTCATCAGCCGGAGAATCGGGATTAATCGGATAAGAATAATTATTTATGAAATATCCGTCGGCATCAGCCGAAGTATAAGCAGGCGTTTCGTAGCTGTTATCCCAACCGTAAAACACGCTCAGATACATTTTGGCACCGCTGAAACCTTCCTTAGAAGTTGCAGCGCGCATACGCGAGACAAATCGCTCGGCATAAGTCACCTGATTTTTGAGGTATGCCTCGGAATTAATTCCGCCGAGATTCTTCTGAACCGTGCCATCGTCAACAGGCATATTTAGAGCAAAATAAGCCACCTGACTTCTATGCTCCTCTGATGAAACATAACGGATAATACTGTCGTAATAATTCATTATGTAATCAAGATCTGATTCGTCAAACTTAAACGATGAAGCCTGATAATTCTCAATTCTTACCACTATCTTCATATCAAGCCTTTTCAGTTCCGAAAACAGATGATCCTTGTTTTCATTATTTTCGCTCTTGTCGAGATTTTCAAGGTCATAAACGCTAATGGTGTTGATACCGTATTCATCTTTCATACGTTCAAGGTCGGTTGTGACATCCGACGCTATGTCTTTGGAATCAGTTGGAAGAATATAGGTTGCCCCGTTGAAATATCCGTCCTCACGCAGGGAGTTGTAAGGAGTCATATCGCTCAGTGCCGAAACCGGAAGACTTACAGCTATGGCAATTACGGCAATAAATATCACTGTTTTTTTTAATGTTTTCATTTTTTTCCTTCTCCCAAAAGCTTTTTTCTCAAAAATATTATATCTGAGGCATCCGAATTGCCGTCGTTATTGACATCTGAAATCACACCTGCATCAACGCCGAAGGCAATGTTTTTTTTTAGCCTTACAAGATCTGTTATATCAAATTTCCCGTCATTATTGACATCATTTGCTGTTCCGCTCCTGTGCTGCAGTTCGAAGCTGTCTATCCACACAGCACCGCTCCCAACGCTGATATCGGCCTGAAGCTGTAAATATTCGGCGTCGATATCAAACGGAAGATAAAACGCCGCTTCCCTAAAACCGTTCGAACTGCCGACAAGCGCATATGTCCCTGAATATACAGTATTATTTTCTGATCTATTGACCCTGAAGGTTATTTCACCGTCAGCGGATTCATAGCAGTATTTTACGGTGCAAACATATTCTCCGCTGGGTGTTTCGGTGTGCTCTGCTGTGCTGTACAGTGAATGGCGTTGAGTCCTGTCAAGTGTTATTTTGATACTCCTTCCACCATCGGCGGAATTGTCGGTATCTATATACGTGCCTCCCGACCAGGAAGGATATATCCCCCATTCTGCCGCCGAGATAGCGTCACCGTTTTCAAAGCCGCTGTTGTAAATCACGCTATTCAGCTCTTCAAAAATAAAATCGTCTATATATATTTCTCCGCTACCTGCGGAAATTTCCGCCTTAAAGAGTATTTCGTCATAACTGCCCGCCGCGTTCTGAGGAACATCAACCGAAATTTTTCGAAACCCCTCTTTCGCCGCCGAATACTCCGGTGAAGAATAAAACGCCGTTGTTTTTCCGCCGTTTTTAAACTCTGCGGTAAGTTTTACAGTGCCGCTGTTTAGCCCTGAGATATCCGCAAAAGCACTCAGACGGTAACCGCCGTCAAGACCACAGCGATTTTGTGACCAAGCGGTACTTTGGAAAAGCTCAAAGCTCTTGTCCGAAAGTGTCAATTTTAAAGCGTTCCTACCGCTGTGTACCCTGTCAGACTGCACTGCCGTTTTCCCGTCTGGTGCAGTGTTTCCCCAAAACGAAAGTTCTTCTTCAAAGCCGCCGTTTTTGACCTGCGGTTTTTCGGAAATCAGGATTTCAGAATCCTCCGGATAGCAGAGCATCCAGTCGAGCATCAGATTATCCTCGCCCTCCGATTTCAATACGTTATATCCGAAATACACAGCCCCCGCAAAGAAATCGTAGTTATTTTTATAAAACCCGACTGTCGCCGCAATTGCCCTTTGCTTTGTACTGCGGTCAGCAACCAGTCCGGCTGTCTGTGCAGACGCCTGCCCGTCGTTAAAACTTACCGTATGAAAGCCAAATTCGACCACCAATGGTTTATCCTTATATTGAGCGGCATATCGACCGAGCGATACCGAAAGCCGATCGGCATTAATTATTTGACGGTCGCTCATAGAACAATCCGGCACGGTTCCGCCCAACGGATAGGAATAGTTATTGAGAAAGTAGCCGTCCGCCCCTGAATCAATATAAGACGGGGTTTCAAAGCTATTGTCCCATCCATAGAAAACGCTCAGATAAAACTGCGCATTATAAAAACCAATGTCCTCACTCATCTGACGCATCAGCCTTACGATTTTTTCGGCATATACCGGTTGGTTTTCTATATATTCCGTACTGTTAAGCCCGCCAAGATTTGCTTGCACATTCGGGTCATCAACCGGCATATTGATTGCAAAATAGGCAATCCGCGCCCTCCTTGAAACATCCGATACATATTCGACAACGTGGCGGTAGCTTTCCGCCACATTTTCAGCATCAGATTCGGAAAAGGTAAAATTATAGGCATCGTACCTTTCAATTCTTACGACTATCTTCATATCATACTCTTCAAGAAATGAAAACAGCAAATCCTTATTGACATCGCTCCCATCGCTGTCGAAAGTATCAAGCGTGTAAACGCTTATCACATCTATATTATAGTATTTTTTCATCAGATAAAGGTCACGTTTAAGGGTTTCCGAAATATCCGAGGTCGGCAATTCATAGGTCGCCCCGTTTATATAATCGGTGTCCGTCTGTATATAAGGCGTTTTCGCTACTGCCGATAGCATCCCTGCCGCAAACACCATCCCGCAGAACATCGCTGCGGACTTTTTAAAATATTTCAAGCCTTTTCCTCCTATCCTACTATGCCTGAACGTTCAATGCCTTCAACAAAGAACTTCTGGCAAGCTATGAATATCATTAAGAGCGGCGCTACCGCGATAAGCGAAGCGGTGTTTTTTATAATTGATGTATAGGCAGTATCATTCACAAACTCTCCTGTGACCGCCCGAATCTGCTCATCTATATTGTAAAGATTTCTGGAGATAAAATCTATATTCGGCGAGAAAAGCGAAGCGTAAAATTCGTCGTTCCACTGCCAAACAAAAGAAAGCACAGCGATAGTAACCAGTACAGGAACGGCGTTTGGCAGCATTATACGCCAGAATATCTTAAAAGGCGAGGCGCCGTCGACATATGCCGCCTCCTCGAACTCCGCGGGTATATTTTTGAAGAACTGCACCATCAGAAAAATAAATAGTCCGTTGTTAATACCCACCCCACAAAATGACCGTACAAAATGCGGTATAAAGGTGTTGATAAGTCCCTCCTTACCGGTCAGCAATGTTACAAGCCCAAACGGATCGAAAAATCGGAACTGTGAATACATCGCCACCATATAAGTCTGCGGCGGTACAGCAAGCGAAAACACAGATATGAAAAACAGTATTTTGGCGCCCGGATATTTTAGCTTTACAAACGAATAGGCGGCAAGGCAGCAGGAAAAGAGCTGCAACAGTGTGCAGACAGTGCAAACTATAAGGGTATTGCGCAGTGCTGACGGATATTCCATCGCACCAAAAGCAAAAGAAAAATTTTCAAGAGTAGGATTTTTAGGAATCCAGTTTACAGAGGCATCGTTCATATCCGATCTGCTCATGAGCGAAATGCTGAGCTTTACAAACAACGGATGCAATATGACAAATGCAATGCCGATAATAAGTAGTGCACGGAAAACTCTCCAAACAGTGTTTCTGCCCTTAGACGCCGCCCGCATGCGCAGTAAGGGGATATCAAAAAACTTCGTTCTTTTCAAGACCCTTGCCCCCTTTCTACTTATTTTTATCATAGGTAAAGACAAACCGATTGCCGATACCGTATATGAGTCCTAATATTATGAAAACTATCAGGAAATACGCCCACGACATTGCCGCCGAATAACCGTATTTCATATCGCTCATCATCTGCTTTGTAAGCGAAACAACCGGATTGTCAAACGAGGTAAAGGAATAAATAACCGAATAAATAAGGCAGAGTATTATCGACGAGCTTGACATCGGAAGGGTGATTAACCAAAATTTTTCCCAGCCGCCCGCACCCTCGACATAAGCCGCCTCATAAAGAGACGGAGAAATCGACTGAAGCGCCGCGAGCATTATGATTATCTGCACACCCGAAAGCTGAATAACATTGTAGATACTGTCCACAATTCCCTCAATAAGCTCGACAAACTCCTCGGGAAAACCTATTTGACTGACAAGTTCCGCAAGCCGGAACCCGCCGAGTCCTGAAGCGGAGGAGACTGTGCTGTACGAAGAATTCTGCATAGCCTCCTGCATAACATCGCCCGAATCTATATTAAGCATGGCGCTCGATGCGTATACTATAGGTAAAAAGAAAATTACGCGAGCTATTGCCCTGCCCCTGAATTCACTGTTAATAAGCATAGCGCAGAAAATGCTCATAAACAGCACCACCGGCACTGTTTTAAGCATATTCAAAAGCGCCGTAACAAATCCTTTAGAATATTCGGCATTTTCGGTAAAGGCGTATTTGAAATTCTCAAGACCTGTGAATTTAAAACTGAAACCTTCCTGCTGAATGATGCTGACCGACGAAAAAGCCATATAAAGCGACTGCATAAGTGGGATGATAAACATTACTATAAGCCCAAAAATTACCGGCAGCGAAAACACTACGCCTGTCCTTGCCTTTTCTCTTGCAAGACGGCTTGCATAATAGCCTTTCATTCAATCAACTCCTTTGATTACATAATCTGTGGCGGGAAAGGTTATTCCTCCCATAGTGTAATCGACGTTATTATAATTTACCGTAACCGAAACTCCATTGTCGTAAACCGTTTCAAAAACACCAGGTGAAAGCATTTTATAATCGATTATTCCGCAGCCTGATATTTCACGGTATAATTCATATGCCTTTTTATATTCTTCAGTTATGGTTTCATACAGATCATCAAAACAGACCGAGATAAAATCATTGAAATGGGTGCCGTAGAAAATATCTTCCTGCGCAGCGCACACTTTAAAGGTAAAATCCGCGCCGACCGATACCGCGCGCAGCAGTTCATTCCTCATATTCCCTGCAAGGTTAAGCGGAGAAGATGAATAGCCGATATAGCCGCGCAGCACCATCTGTACAAACGGTACCGAGTACTCCTCACGTTTGTAGCGCGAAGAATCAAGCGGTATGCCTTCAATGTATTCCGCAGACGCCCATGTATAGGCGTTGCCAGTTTTTACCGAAACGCCCCTTATGCCGGAAAGTATATCGACAACAGTGTTTTTTGTATCTTCACGAGTATTTGCCGCTGATAGATCGGTGTTCATATCCGAATAAAGGAAAGCGCCTACATCTGAAAGACTCACCGATATCTCGGTTATTTCACCGAGCGCAGCAAAGAATTTGTCCGCATAATATGTTAGCTTTTCGGGAGCAATCCATACTCCCGCACGGTAGTCAAAATCATTTCCGGTGGCGATATCCTTAGTATGAATTTTAGAAACAGTATTGCCGAGCATTCTCGCGGCGTTCCTACTTTCAGAAAAGCCGGTGGTATTTTTGACCTGCATAAGTTCTGCGTTCAGCAAAAGTTTTCCACCAAAGTCACTAAGCTTCGCAGAAAGTGCCGTTAGCCCTTTTTTGCCGCCCAGAGTATTCTCAGGCTTTATGCCGGAAAGCTTCTTGGTATAAAGACCGCCGTTCGCCCAGCCATCATATATCATACGTATATTTTCTACACCGTTTTCACTGAGCCTTTCGGTGATTTCCTCTGTCTCTTTAAAGGTGGTTGCAGCCTTGATTTCAGATGAAGGGATTATCCCCAATATGCTGCTTTTTACATCTATCGCACCTATTATTTCAAGATTAAGCGCGGGCTCGGTCTTGGTTTTTTTCTTCGGCATCATACCGTTTTCCTGAAGACAGCCGCGCACCGCGGTGCTCATTTCGTAAAGCCCCGCAGGTTCAAGCAGCATATATTCAACCGACAGCTTGCCTTTATACCCCGTTGGCTGAAGCATATGCACAAGCGATCCGGAGGCAGTATCTGTATATCCCGCGTCGGCATCACCTGCCTCACGGACAGCAAATTCCGAAAAAACCGAAGAAACGCTCTGTGCGCCGATAGGATTCATATTGACGCTGACTAATGCGTCTCCCTCGGTAATGACAGCGGCAAAACCGCCCTCGTTTTCAGCCATTCCGAAAGCCGGAAGAACCGCCGGAGCAACCTCAGCTCCCGTCCCTGCTTGAGGCAGACTTTTATCATCGCCGTAAAGCTTTACCGAATAATCAGGATAGCGGGATTTTGCTCCGTTTATACCCACGACTGAACCGCTTCCGTCAGGCAACAAAATAAATCCATCGTCCGACTGACCGAAAGAGGCCGCAAAATACGGCAGCAAAGATATTCCCGTGACCGCAGTTTCGCTATCGGTCAAACGCGAACAGTCGGCAGTCACCGAAAAACCGCTATTTGTAAGGGTTACGGTAATCGCCAAATCGAATATTTTGCTTTCCTCTACCTCAATATCCACCCCGTTATCATCATTGTCTTTTTGTATCTCATCGGCTCCGTATCCGATGGAATCAAGTATATTTTTAAGTTTGACCGCCACATAATCCGGTACACCGTTATTGATAGTATATAGCGGAGTATCTGCAAGAGTCGGATATTTTTCAAGCTGAGCCTCAAGCCTGCGCTCAGAAATCGAATTATTGTCAGCCGAAAAAAGGGTATAGCGCTCAGCTATATATTCTCTGTCATCTGAAGATAGCTTTGACAGAATCTCGGTTTCAAACCGCTTCTGTTCTACCGCTTGCGGTAAATCCATCGCCGTTATCTCTTTTTTTTGCCCCACTGCAGTTTCGGCAGTAAAGCCGTTATTTTCTATTTTAAGCGTAAAGTATCCGTTCAAAACTCCATCGGTGTAGGAATTATAGTCACGTTCTGTTCCGTCTGTATCCGCAGTGAGTATATAAAGCGCGCGCAAGGTGTCGTCGGTTTCGCCGGAATAGTTTGGATTATCAAGCGGAGAGGAATACCATACCCTTCTGCTGTCTTTGCTTTCAACCGCAAACTGAAGTGTTGCTTCATTTACATAGAGTGTATAGGCGTCGCTCTCCGCCGCCTTGGTCATAAGTTGAGTCCCAAGACATGGCGTGCTGTTTTTCATCACGTCGGGCACTTCCCCGAATGAAAAATGCTTTATCGCATTACCGACAGTTTTATTCTGACAGCCGACAGCAGTGACGACTATTAAAAATACCGATATAAAACAGACAATCCTTTTAAATCTCAGCACACCCGCCACCTCCTACCTATAAGAAATTTCTTTAACGAGCGATACTATAAAATCAAACACCTGTCCGATAAGATCACCGCAGAGCAGTATTATCAAAAGCAGTACCGCGATTCCGACTATTGATAAAAAACAGGAAAACACAGAACGCATAAAGGCATACTGATTTGTCTGCATAACCGCAATCATTACCAAAAATGCTGTCCAAACGATACACAACGCTGTAATAAGAGTGAGATACATACTCTCTTCTAAAGAAAAGACATTGCTGAGCAAGGTAAACAGGATATTATTAACAGTCATCGGGATAAAGGCATAAAACAAGGCGGTAAGTATCTCGACCATTTTGCCTTCACCGTTGAGCATCAGGGTAAGACACCAATTAGCCACGCCAAACAGCAGTATCGGCACGACCGCCCTTAACAGGCATACAATAATACTGAAGCTGCCGCCGTTATTTCCGCCGTAAAGATAGCCGGTAAGCGACTCTTTGAGCACTACGCTCAAAAAATACAAAATTAAATAACAAAGTCCTGACGACAGTCTGCCGCGTTTTTCGTATTTAAGCTCATAAAAACCTTTGAAAGGATGAAAAATCACATAGCCCGCAAACTTTAACGAGCTTAAAAATGTTCTGCCTGACATTCCGCCGTCTCCGTTCATTTTGTTCTTCTTACTTCCTTTATAAAATTTTTAAACCGCTCCCGCGAAGCCTTAATATAACGCACTATGGTCGCCACGGTTAAAAACACCGCCAGCAATATTATCGCCACCGCGATATAAGGAATAATATCCGACATTTTTTCAGAGCGGTATTTTGAATATGCCTTTGAATACAGCTCGGTATCATTGGCTGTTTTAAAATATCTCATTGCGCTTTTATAATCGCCCTTATCGTATTCAAGCTTGCCGACATTTCGATTCGCCGTTTCATTGTTCGGATTCATAGCAAGCACTTTTTCCCATGCGCTCCACGATTCACCGTACTCTCCGCTGTACTGCGTGACAGCCGCTTCAATAACCGCGCTTCCGTATTCGGTAGGAGCAAATATAACCAGTTCCCCTGCTCCCTTATCAAGCACTGCAAGCTTTTCTTCGCACCATTCTACGGCACAGGGAACCGAAAAAGCTCCCCTTCTGGCTGCCAACCCTCCAAAGGCGAAGAGCAGGTCACCGTCGCTGTTATAAGTGAATATTCTGCCGCGCGCGTTATCCAAACAGGTGTATATCCCGCCGTCGGTCACATCAATATCCACAAGATTGGAGTCGGTGCCGGGATTTCCTTTCTTTGTGAGCACCGAAAGATCGCCCTTGATATAATGAGTGCTGTTTTTTATAACATCACGACCGATAAGATTAAGCCGGCGGACGGCGTTTTCACTGTTTTCTCCCTTTGACGTGGTGTAGATAAAACCCTCGCCGTCGATATCCATTCCGTAAAATTCCACAGGCACGGTATCCGCGCTCGCATTTATCTGCTTTTCAGAGTAAATGCTCCTCCAAAATCTTTCCCACAGCGACATCGAAATCTCATTAGCGCCCATATAGCCGAGGAACTCTCCATCGGCATCGAGGGTAACAAGCCCGTCGAATGTACCCTGAACGATAACATACATACGCATAGTATCATCCGCTACCACCTTTGACGGTTTAAAGCTAAACGAATCTGTCACCGAGGAAAGGTCGGGAGCTTCTATAAGCGTTTCAGCAACAACCGTGCTTCCAGCCGTGTTAAGATACGCAGATTCGGGAATTATCAGTACCCTTCCTTCATCTCTTAAACAAACATACAGCCGCCCGTTTCCAAAAAACAAACCGACAGCACCTGCAAAATTGCCTGAAGTCGAATCCTTCCGCCATCCGATAATTTCCCTTGCCGAGAGCGTATTAATATCTATAAGCACCAGCCGTGCGTTACCCGTATCACTGATTATTACCCTGCCGCTCTTGTCATAGACAAAATCCTCAGGTGCGTTCAGCGGCTTATCAAGCCCCGTAACATTATCGCTGTTAAGCGCCGTTTCATAGCTGAAAGCATCAGGCACTCTTCTGGCGTTTGCCTGCGACTTAGCAGAGGATATTTGATCATTATAGTTATCAGTCGAATAATCATATGTACCGTATGGCTCTGACGCTGCAGCACCAAGCGAAACACCGCAGACAAATATAAGCGAAGCGATAAAACAAATTATTTTCTTCGACACGGTGTTCACTCCTTTTACTCCTTCATACCGGAGGTACTCATTGTTTCTATAATACGGGTTTGACTTAATATAAAAGCCGCCATAGGGACTATCATCATCACAGCGGTAACGGCGCTCGCCGCGCCCATTCGGGCAATGCCAGAGCTTACTATCTGTTCCATCGCCATTGATACTGTTTTATTTTCCTCACTGATAAGATAGGTGCTTGAAGCCGGCCACATCGCCTGTATCTGAAGAATAATTAGGGTCAGCCATGCAGGTTTCGCCTGCGGCATAACGATGCGGAAAAGTATACAAAATTCACCTGCTCCGTCAATACGTGCCGATTCAAGCAGCGCTTCGGGTATCGGTTCCATAAACTGCTTCATAAGATAAAGTCCGAGCGAGGATTGTATCGCGGGCAAAATTACCGACCAAAGAGTATCTATAAGCCCCATGCTTGAAATCAGCAAATAGTTCGGCACCGCGGTGACCGCACCCGTAAACATAAGCGACAGAACCACTATCTTGAAAAGTACACGCGAACCAAAAAAGGTATGTTTACAAAGGGCATATGCCGCCATCGAGGAAAAAAGTATATGAAACACCGTGCTCACCGCAGCGATGAAAACCGTGTTTCCGAGATACCGTGTAAAAGGCACCCAAGTGTCGTTCAAAAGTCCGAAAAGCTCCGAATAATTTTCAAGCGTTGGCTTGCTGACAAAAAACTTGGGCGGGAAAAGCAGCAGCTCATCTATCGGCTTGAAAGAATTGATAATAATATAAACAAGCGGAAATACCATTAAAAATCCCATTACCGCTAGAAATATCGCTGTAAAGATATTATCGCCTATAGTTCGGTTAAGCCGTTTGCCGAGGAAAAGCTTTTTTACCTTTATTCCGAACGGTCTTTTATAAGAGGGATATGTCATTCGCCAACCCTCCTTAAAAGAAATTGAACTATCTCGTTTGTGATTATCATTATCGCAAAGAGCACCGTTGCAATCGCAGAGGCATATCCGAATTCAAAACGCACGAGACCATAGTCTTTAAGGTGGGTTACTATCGTTTCTGCCGCGTATTCGACGCTCGGAAAACCGCATAGATTCATACATATATCACTTACCGCAAAAGAGGAGGTAATCTGCATAACAGCACCGAACATGAGCTGCGGACGCAGTGACGGCAGGGTTATGAACCACATTTCCTGCCATTTGTTTTTAATTCCGTCTACTGCTCCTGCTTCATAAAGCGATTTACTTATTCCCTGAAGTCCTGCGACAAAAGCCAAAAAGCCGGTGCCCAGACTCATCCATAGCTGAACCACCATGACGGTTCCGAGCATATATACTGGATTTTTGAACCAAGCAACGGGTTCGTTTATTATTCCGATATTTATAAGCATACTGTTAATAAGCCCGTGTCGGTCGGCACTGAAAAGATAGGTAAAAATCGTGATCGCCGAACCCGAAAGCGCAGGAGCATAAAAAACAAATGTCAAAATCCAACGCATTTTCCTGCCGCAGTCATTGATAAACCATGCGACTATAAGTGAAAGCAGATAGCCGATGGGTCCGGTGACCACTGCAAAGACAATTGTATTCCCGAATGCTTTTACAAATATCGGATCATCTGAAAAAAGAGTCACATAATTTTTAAAACCGATAAACTGCGGCGGAGAAAAAACATCGTAATTAGTAAACGAATAGAAAATAGAACGGCATACAGGATAAACTGTAAAAAGGAAAAACAGAGCAAAGAACGGCACTAACATCAAAAGTACCTGCCACTTTGCGCGTATACGCTTCAAAATATATTTAAGCATTATTTTCACTCCGTTCAGTCAAGCTTGTATTGGTCTCGCTTCTTCCTGATTTCTTCATTTATCGTTAATGTATATTCTTTCAGCACTTCCTGCGGGTCATTGTCGTATGATACAACATTGCGAAGCGCGTTGTTTATATTTCTCGCCACATAGTAGCTCCCGGGAACTTCCTCTACACCCACAGTATTTTTCCATTGTGCCATAAGTGTTTCGTATTCCTGCTTTATCCATGAAATATCCGAAAGTGCCTTAATATTTGCAGTCTGGAAGCGAGCGGCTATACCAAGACGGCTTTCAAGGCTGCGCGCGTATTCGCTCTGAATATCATCGCTTGTAAGCCAGTTTAAAAATTTCCAAGTCTCAACAGGCTTCTTGGTAGTAGAGAGTATCATGGAGCATGTTCCCGTTGCGGCTGATACACGGCTTATACTGCCGTCAGTTTGCTTTGTGCCGGGAAGTTCGGTAAACCCCCAAAGGCCTTTAATTTCGGGCGCAAGCACCGAAACGGTGTTGTAAAAGCTGTAATCGGCAATAATAAGCGGCATCTCGCCCGTTCTGAAACGGTTTGCGCCGTCATAATCCATAGGAAGGTTATAGCTGGTATATAGGTTGCACCATTTTGAAAAAGCGCTCATCGAAGCAGTGCTGTCAAACAGCGAAGTGGTTTTATCCTCGCTGTATATTTTACCGCCGTTCTGAAATATCTGAGTAATAAGATAATTAATATCCGCCGGTATTCCGACAGTCATATTTTTCTTCTGAAGCTCCCCCATAACCGAGTAAAGTTCATTCCAGGTTTGCGGAACCTTTATTCCTGCTTCCTCTAAAATATCGCCGCGGCTGAACATCACGAAAAATCCCTGCGTCATCGGCAGTGCGTAATATCCGCCGTCATATTCAAACGGAGCCATGGCGCTCGGCATAAATCTGTCGCACGCCTTGTTAAAGCCGTCCATTTCGGAAAGCTCCAATGCTGTATCTCGCAGGGCGTAATTTACCGCTTCGGAATTAGCAACCCCGACCGCCGCATCGGGACCCTGCCCCGATACGGTAGCCAAAAGCAGAGTCGAAACGCCTGTTCCCGCCGCAACCATTTTGATATTAACTGATATACCCGTTTCCTTTGTAAACTTTATATCTGCAAGACGTTTGAGCACCGTTGCCTGATCACGTCCGGTTGAGACCCATACAGTTATCGAATTCTCTCCAGAGGAATCGGAATAATCCTCTGCAAAGGAGGCTATAAACGCTTTTATTTCAAAGCCCAGCCTTGTAAAAAGGGATACCGAAATATTATCGATTTCATTCACCTCTTCTTTTTCAGGAGAGGAAAGAGTAATATAATCTATCTCAAGCGGCTGATTTGCCAGTTTATAGACAGAATCCGCATATGAGGTAATATTTGTGCGGAAGGAGTCTATCCTTGACGGTATGGTTATCGGGTCGCTGACAAAGGATTCAAGCTGAAGCCGCAGGTTATCCGCCGCAGTGTTTATACTTCCCTTTTTGCCGGCTATTTCTGAAATGCCGTTTGAAAACTCGTTCAATACCGAGATTTGTTCTTTGATAATTTCCATAGCTTCCGGACAGTTTTTATCCACGCGGTAATTGCGCAGCTGATCCGGAGCGGTTCCAGTAAGCATAATTATCTGCCGATAGGCGCTGTTAAGCCGATCGACCGATTCCATTCCAAGAGCGTAAAATCCCACCGAGCGGCCGAGAGAGACCTCAAGACGAATCGTGTTTTCGCCCTTTTTAAGATATATTTTATAAGGTTCTCCTCCGCTATCTGAAAAAAGACAGGCCTGCCATTTAGAACTGTATGCAAATTCCATGGCTTGTGCTTCTTTGAACGGGATTTCACCGTTGAGATAAAGCGCACGGGTTGTAAACATACCGGAAATAACATTCTGGCGATACTTTATACCAAATGTATAATACCCGTCCTCCGCACAGTTTACTTTCCATTCAATCCACTGACCGGGTTCACTCCAAGAACTGCCCCCAATTGTATTGACAAGGGTTTTTGAAGCGCTCGACGGCGAGGTCGCGGGCGATGATTTATCGCTCTGCGCAACTAACTGCGAGGAGGACTTGAACGCAGCTGATTCGCCTTCAATAACTATGGTCTCGCCGCCGTAATCCGATACATCATACTTTTTAAGATATTCTTCATATGAAAGGGCGCTTTCCTCAGATCCTTTTACTTTAACAGAAATAAGCTTTAACGAATTCCTCACCGATGTTAAGACAATTTCATTTTCACCGGAGTTCATTGCAAATTTGAATGGATGCACCGATGAACCGGAATAATCGCAAAGTCTTTGCGTTACGGGAGAATCTACCGTCACAAGGGACGGAGAAATCTCATTTCCATCAGAATCAGTCGGGTATTTACCGTCTGACAGCTCGGTTTTATCATCCTCCCAAAGCCTTATCAGCGAAAAACTGCCAATCTCATCAAAGGGTACCTTTCCGTTTAGCTTAAGACAAGCCTCGATATCTGTAACACAGTCATCAGCAGGTTGATATGTAAGCTCTATCGTGTAAAAAGCCGTTTCAGGCAGACTTACAGTAAAGACTGCTGCTTCCCCCTCTGAAAGAGTAATGCCGCCGCCGCCGTTTGCCAACTGCGCTTCAAAGCTCAGACCTGCCTTAGAATTCCCAAGCTTATTCGCTTCAAGATAAGCGCCGTAGGATTCAAGAGTCGTTGTTATCTGCAACACGGAAGTTGAAATTTTTGCGGCAAATACCGATACCGGTAAAGCGCAGGCCGTTACAATTGCGGCTGAAAGCATAGCAATATATTTATTTATCCGTTTCATAACGGCTCACCCTTTCGTTAAGTATGATTATTTGCTGCGTCGTAGCTTAATTCCCAATACTGCTGCCGCCGAAACAGCAGCAACTGTCAGGATTGCCGTAACACAGGTGACGGCAACAAGCGGAATGCTGACTCCCTCAGATTTAACCTCCTCTGTCGAAAGCAAAGCAGTCTTTGCCGACAGCTTCTCTATCCCATCTGACGCAATTCCTCCAAGACTCGCAAGGTCTTCCTGAGTAGCAGGAACAAGCAGAAAATCGTCCATATAGAAATCGCCCGTACCTGCCCCAAGATCGATTATAACATCATATTGGGCTATCTTCACAAGTGCCTTCGGAGCTACTATTCTTACCTGTTGCCATTCCTCTGAAAAAGCCGTGATTTCATTGTAAAGGTTATAATAGTTTCCGTCTGTGCCCTTGCGCTTGACCCCGATGGTTATCTTATTACCTGCTTCGAGCGAGATATCCTTACACTTTATCCAAGCAGAAAAAACATAAGCTTCGTTAAACTCAAATCTGTTATCCTCGGATAATGTATACTGATAAACCGCCTGAACGTTTTTCGGAGTCAGCGAAACGCAAAGCGACTGCTTGCCGCCGTGTTTTTCCTCCGTGCTGACCGAAGCGTGTTTCTCACCCTCGGACGGATCGCCCGGCCATACGTCCCAACAGTAAACCGATCCATCGCTGTTAAGTACCTCAACTCCGCCGTTGCGCAGCAACGCAGCACCGTCATCGTAAACGCTTTGCTCTATTCCGTCGGTATTTCCGTAGTATTCTTCCATAAACACATCATCCACAAGAACTCTGCCGCTGCCCGATGCCACAACTACCGAAACTAAAAACTCCTCGGCTTCTTTTTCTGCGGCCGGGACTATCAGTTCAAGCTGCACCCAGCCGTCCGAGCTGCCGTTGACCGCTGTGCTGCTAACGCTCGAAAATGTCCGATCATCTGCCTTACGTTCGGCAAGTAGGAATATACCTGTGCCAATCACGTCTGCATATTTCACCCACGCCGATATTCTTTTAGCACTTTTTGCGTCAATTTTTTTTGTATTCCACGCGCTTGACTGAAAAAGGTTTACCGAAATCTCACCGGGGTTTATTGCCACGGCTCTTCCGCCTGTCCTCGCGTCGTTGCTTATGGCACCGGACTTCCAGCCGTCGCCAAGACCCCAGCCTTCGGCTTCGTCAGCAGATCCCTTTTCAAAACTTCCGTTCATGAGGAGATTTTTATCTTCAAGAGCCTGCAGGTCATTTATTTCCTCATCTGTCGGGGTGTAATCATTCATGCTGATACTGTCGACATACACCGTACCGCTGCCAGCTCCGCATACCACAAAAACTATAAGTTCATCGATTTCTTCTTCAGCAGCAGCCAGAACAAGACTTATTTTTTTCCATTCTCCTTTTGTATCGGTCAGCGCCGCACCTTCAGCATTTGCAACCGCAACATCGTTACGCTTGCGCTCAACCCGTATCGAAACGCCGGCACCTTTGAGATTATCGGTTTTAACCCAAGCTTCAATAAGCTTTCCGCTTGAAAGATCGTATTCAAAAGCATCATTCCACATATTGCTCTGGAAAAAGGAACGTTCGGAATCACCCGCTGTAAGCTTTATACTGCGAACGCCATCGTGCGCGTCAGAAGAAATATATGAAGCGTTCCATTCACCCACAATACCCCAGAAATCGACCGATGCCGAACCGCCGTTTTCAAAGCTTCCGTTTAAAAGATAATTTGTCTGCGGTTTCTCCGGTTTGTCCGGGTCGGGATTCTCGGGATCTGACGGTTCCTCAGGCACATAATCCTTCATGCTGACACTGTCGATATAAACCGTACCGCTGCCAGCTCCACCTACCACGGATACAATAAACTCGTCCAACTCATAGGAGGTTTTTTCAACAATAAGCTCAAGCTTTATATATCCGTCGGAAGAACCGGTAAGCGCCCCTCCTGTAACGTTGGCAACTCCCGTATCGTTCTTTTTCCGTTCCGCCTTAAGATAAACACCCGCTCCGACCACGTTTTCATATTTTACCATCGCGGTAATAATCTTCGCCGAAGAAAGGTTATATTTTTCAGAATTCCATGCGCTTGACTGGAAAAGATTGGAGTCTGATGAGTTAAGCTGTAGCTTTATCGCCCGGTTTCCGTCATGCGCATCTGAGGTGAATCTTCCGTTATTCCAACCGCTAGACAGTCCCCATGCGGTCGCCTCGCTCGCCGTTCCTTCCTCAAAGCTGCTATTCATCAAGTATTCTTTGGAAATATCAGG
>OIYS01000562.1_pt1 | contig 24652 bp, 25 predicted proteins | sample 1588271 | NCBI WGS metagenome assembly OIYS01 (sample SAMN03283286) | human gut metagenome | biome: human-associated habitat; material: feces | host: Homo sapiens | place: Peru | collected 2012
ATTATATAGGATATAATATTAAAAATCAATGGTTATATAATAATTTTAATAATTTGTGTTTAAATTAATTTAAATGTATAGTTGTAAATGATGTGAGACCAAAAATCTAAAAAGTCTGCATAAGACATCTTTTCTTTTAATTGAGTTTTAGTTCCATTATAGTAAAAGTCATTATATGCTTTGGCACCCTCCTTAAATGCTTCCGACTTTGTTGGATAACCAGACTTTGTTATCCATTTTCTAGTTCCCTCAACTGTTGCAATTTCAAAACGGTATTCATATACCTTTCCACGTTTTCTAACGCTTACCATAATTATCTCTCCTTCACTAATTCATTTAGTGAACGAAAAAATGCCAACATTTACGAATGCTGACATTTATATAACTTTGTCCACAATATATGTCCACGTAGATAATCCCTTAATTTATATAGGTTTTATCAATTCTTGTTCACAAATTTATATTTATGTGGACAAGATGTGGACATTTTGTCATCTGTGGACAATTTCTTTAATTCTTTATTTTTTACAAACCCTTATTTTATAAGGTATTGCGAATTATTTTCCACAGCAGTTCTTATATTTCTTACCACTTCCACATGGACATGGATCGTTTCTGCCAACTTTAGTACTTTTCTTTTGTACTTTAGCATGGTCTTTACTATCATTAGTAATTGCATTCTTTGCTACTTGTTTTCTTTCAATATTTTGTCTAATTTCAGATTTTAATAGATAAATACTAATATCCCTATTAATTTTAGCAATCATTTCATCAAATAATTGATATCCTTCCATTGTATATGCCTGAAGAGGACTAGTATTAGCATAACCTCTAAGACCAATACCATCTCTTAAGTGACTCATCGTGGAAATATGTTCCATCCAGTAATTATCAATAACCCTAAGAGAAATAGCCTTTTCAAACTCATCTCTAACTTCTTCTGGAATATCTTCTAATTTTTCTTCATAATCCTTTAGAGTATTTTCATATATCAAATCAATAACTTCACTAGGATGCTTACCATTAACCTCTGGTAAAGTAAGTCTATATTTTCTAAGTAAGTTTTCATTTACAGCTTCAAGTATTTCACTATAATCATTTTCTTTTAGTTTATTACTCTCCACTAAATGTGAATTAACAATATCACTAATATATTCCTTAAAACCATTAAGAACTGTTTCATGAATAGAATCATTATCTAATATTTCGTTTCTCTTACCATAGATAATTTCTCTTTGATTATTCATAACATCATCATAGTTAAGAAGTTGTTTTCTTATATCAAAGTTATTACCCTCAACTTTTCTTTGAGCAGATTCAACAGTTTTAGAGAACATCTTATTTTGAATAGCCATATCCCCAGTAAAACCTAGATTCTTAAGCATATCCTTATATCTATCAGAACCGAATCTAACAAGAAGGTCATCTTCAAATGATACAAAGAATTGTGTAAAACCAGGATCTCCTTGTCTACCACTTCTACCTCTTAACTGATTATCAATTCTTCTAGATTCATGCCTTTCACTACCGATAACACATAAACCACCTAGTTCTTTAACACCTTCACCAAGTTTAATATCAGTGCCACGACCAGCCATATTCGTAGCAATAGTAACAGCACCTTTTTCACCAGCATGAGCAATAATTTCAGCCTCTCTAGCATGGTTCTTAGCATTTAATACTTCATGAGGAATCTTCTTTTTAGTAAGCATCTTACTAAGTAATTCGGAAGTTTCAATAGCAATAGTACCAACTAGTACTGGTTGACCAGTAGCATGTCTATCTTCAATTTCTTTTATAATAGCATTATACTTACCTTCCTTACCAGGATATAGTAAGTCAGTAGCGTCTTCCCTAATAACAGGCTTATTCGTAGGGATTTGAATAACAAACATATTATAAATATTTCTAAATTCTTCTTCTTCAGTCTTCGCAGTACCTGTCATACCAGCAATTTTATTATACATTCTAAAGTAGTTTTGGAAAGTAATCGTAGCAAGAGTTTTAGTTTCTTGTTGAATCTTAACACCTTCCTTAGCCTCAATAGCCTGATGAAGTCCGTCAGAGAAGGCTCTACCTTTCATAAGTCTACCAGTAAATTGGTCTACGATAACAACTTCACCATCTTGTACAACGTAGTCAACATCTAAACTCATAGCATAATTAGCCTTAAGAGCTTGATTAATATGATGTACTAAAGCTGTATTATTAATATCATATAAATTATCTAAATGAAAATGTTCTTCAGCCTTTCTACTACCTTCGTCAGTTAAACTAACAGCCTTAGATTTTTCATCCATAATGTAATCTTCATTTTCTTTTAAACTTTTAACATATCTATCAGCATCAATATATAGATTAGCGGACTGCATAACTCCACCAGATATAATAAGAGGAGTTCTAGCTTCATCTATTAAGATAGAGTCAACTTCATCGACAATACAATAGTTAAGTGGTCTTTGTACTCTATTTTCTTTTTTAACAACCATGTTATCTCTTAAGTAGTCGAAACCAAGTTCATTATTAGTACTATATAAAATATCACAGTTATAAGCTTCTTGTTTTTCTTTAAAAGAAAGTTCTCTTAAGTTAAGACCTACAGTAAGACCTAAGAACTTAAATATACTACCCATCCATTCAGAATCTCTAGTAGACAAAAATTCATTAACTGTAACGATATGAACACCTTTTCCAGTTAAAGCATTTAAATAAGCAGGAAGTACACAAGTAAGAGTTTTACCTTCACCAGTTTTCATTTCTGCAATATTACCATAATGAATAGCAAGGCCACCAAGTAATTGACAGTAGAACGGTTTCATTCCAAGACATCTATAAGCTGCTTCTCTTGCAACAGCAAAAGCCTCAACTAAGATATCATCAAGAGTTTCTCCATCCTCTAATCTTTTCTTAAATTTATCAGTATAACTAGCAAGTTTTTTATCAGATAATTTACTCATTTCTTCATCAAGAGCATCTATTTGATCTGCTAATTTACTAAATCTATATAATTCTTTATACTCATTATCAAATAATTTTTTAAGTGTTTTAAACATCAAATCATCTCCTAGATAATATTTTACTATATTTTAACTAAAAAAACTAGTAAATATTTAATATTTCCTTTATTTTATTGAAGTTTCACCTCCGTGCCTGTAGTCACTTTGGTGTTTTTGAAGCCTAAGGTCTTCAAAAAAGAGTTTTAAAGCCATAAGTCTTTAAAACTTTAAAGTTATTAACAGTATATGTTGATAGAAGTAAAATATATAATAAAACTATCCACAGCACTTGTGGATAGAATAATTATTTTTTTAATATTTTTTTCTTTTTCTTTTTATTATCATGTGATATTCTTTCTTTCATAATAATATTAAAATCAATAAAATTATCTTTGTTTTCAGTGTTTACTCTTCTTGTAAAGAAATGTGTACCTTGTCCTGAAATAACACCTATTTTGTAGCAGATATTATTATAACTAATTTTATAATACTGACCATGATAACAATTAAAAGCAGGTAAGGTATTTCTATTAGCATAGTCATCTATTATTTCGTATAAAAAATGTAAGTCTCCAATCATATCCATTTCTTCGTCTGTTATTCCTTCTTGAGAGTAGAACAAAATATCACTACTGAAACAAGGATTTTTTAAAGTAAATTGTTCAAGCCACAATAAATAACAATCACTATAAATTATTCTATTTATTTTTTCTTCTTCAATTTTAATTTTTAATTTATTTTCTTTTTTCCACTCATTAATTACTCTTTTTGGAATAGGCGAATTAAGCCAACTTTCCATTTCTTCTGCATTTGTCTTCATATCCATGATGAATCATCCTTTCAACTAATATTATAGCATAAAAAATCTTTTTAAAATAGTATTAAACTATATTTTCATTAACAATATATGTTGATAGAAGTAAAATATCAAACAAATTTATCAACAATATTTATGGATGTTCTAGTAGACAAAAAAAATATTATATGATATTATAAAAGAAACAAAGGAGGGTTTATGATTAATATTAATAGTGAAATGTTGGTATCTTCATTATTTGTACTTGGTTTTGATAGTGTTGATAGTATGTTATTCACATATACTTTAGGGAAACTATCATTAGATAATCATAAGTTAAACTTATTCGAGTTCAAAGATGATTTAACAACAAATACATTTAATAAATATGTTGACTATAATGGAATAACTTTTAAACTAAAAGAAGGCTATAGTTTAGATACTAATGTCTCTCCAATTGAGGGGCACAATTTTCCATTAAGATATGCACTTCAGACAAATAAAAAATTATTAGAATATTTACAAAATATTGATTTCAAAGAAATAGTTTCCAAAAAAATATCTACTATTGGATATGATAGGCTAGAAAGATTCGATTACATTTTTAGTAACAAAGAAAAACAAATCATACTTGAAATGTCAGAAACACAATCAATAACGAGTGCAAAAGTAAAAACTATATAAGAACTAAAAAATCTTATATAGTTTTATTCATATATTATATAATTAAAGTACCAACAATTACTATTGATACTTAAGTTAATTAACTTTACTATTTACTCTTAACTCTACTTTTAGGTTTATTTTGAAGTGATTTTACCATCTCAGAATAAACATCATTTTCTTTTATACCTTTACTTATTAACATATGATACATAGATTGGGTTTCTTCAAAAGTAAATGAAATAGGATTAATACCCTTATCTGTTAAATCCCATAGAATATCAAAGTTTCCAGTAGCACTAGATAATTCATCATAATAATTAAAGTTTGAATTATCTTTTTTTAGAATAAATGGGAAAAAATAAGAAAAAAGTAAAGTATCCTCGCCAGTCCTGACATTCTTACATATTAAACGGATTAGTTCAATAACATCAGTTTTGTCAGCAGTAGTAAAATTAGCCTTTTCTGCTCGTAAAAAATATAATAATTCTTTTTGATTATCTTTCATAACAATTTCGCTCCTTCTGGTGGAATATTTTAACATAACAATTTAAAAATGTCAAAAACAACTTTATCAACAATTACTGTTGATACATAAACTTCAAAAGAAAAAGTATCAACAAGAACTGTTGATACAATTAATTATTTAGTTTCAATTAAACCATAGTCTCCATCTTTTCTTTTATAAAGAACACAAGTTTTGTTAGTATCCATATCTTTATATACAAAGAATGAGTGACCAAGAAGTTCCATCTCTAAAATAGCCTCTTCTTCATCCATAGGTTTCATTTCAATATCTTTTCTTTTAACAATTTTTTCTTTAGCTTCCTCCTCCTCTTTTATATCAAAATCAAAGTTAAATTCTCTAACATTCTCTTTAACATTTCTATTTAATCTAGTTTTATTCTTTCTGATTTGTCTTTCTAATTTATCACTTACTAAGTCAATAGCAGCATATAAATCATCATTTTCTTCTTCACTCCTAAGAATGAATTTACTAGTAGGAATAGTAACTTCCACTATTTGTGAATTACCTCTTACTCTAGCAAGTACGTTAGCGGTAATATCATCGTCCTTAAAATATTTTTCAAGTCTTCCTAATTTAGTTTCAGTATAGTCTCTAATTGCATCGGTAATAATCATTTTATCACCACGAATATTGTATTTCATATCAACATCCTCCTCCTATAATTAAAGTATATCAGAAATAATTTAAAAATAAAATAGAAAAATGAAAATAACATAATTTAACATAATTTAAACATAATTTGAGTAAAACTAAGACCAAAGATTAGAGTTATATTCTCCTTTATCTACTAGTTTTCTAATAGATGCCTTAACATCAGGAGTATCTTCCCTATAAGTAACACCATGCCAACTAGCAGAAGTTCTGATAACTTTCATAGAAGCCTTACCTTCATTAATTAATTTGCTTACAACATCAGGAATTAAATATTCTGAAGTAAGTAAATTATCCTTATTATTAATAAAGAAATCACTAAATCCTTCTTCAATATAATCAAATATACTAGGAGTAAACAATAAATAATTCATACTAACAGTATCATCTTCTCCTACTACAAAACTATCACTACCATCAAGTGGATTAGCAATAATTTCATTGTTAACTCTTTCTACTTTACTCTCTGTAATAGATTTCAAATAGTCATTATCGTCTACATCACAAACACCTCTTTTAACAGAACCATTTTCCGTTAAAGTATTCGCTACCATATAGCCAATCATACCATATTTACTAGAAGTACTATCTGTAGTACTTAAAAAGTCATAAGCCTTTATAAATGCATCTCTACCATAGAAATCATCAGAATTAATCATAGCAAAAGGCTCATTAACAAAATTTTTAGCACATAATACAGCATGAGCAGTACCTAAAGGTTTAACTCTATCTTCAGGAATAGAAAATCCTTCTGGTAAATTATTCAATTCTTGAAAAGCATATTCAACCTTAATATGAGGCTCAACTCTCTTACCAATAGTTTCCTTAAATAATTCATAATTTTCTCTTTTGATAATAAAGACAATCTTATTAAATCCAGCCTTTATAGCATCATAAACAGAATAATCAATAATAAATTCATCACTAGGACCCATTGGCTCTATCTGTTTTAAACCTCCAAATCTACTACCCATACCAGCAGCTAAAATAACTAAAGTAACATCTTTTTTCATAATTTCCTCTCTTTCTTAAATGTTCACCTTATATTCTTTTATAACTAAATTATATCAAATAAAATGATAAAAGTGAAGACTATACGACAAAAACAAAAAAAATGGTACACAGAGTGTATACCATTTAAATTATTTATATTGAGACATATATGTATTATATTTCTTCTCTAACACAGTATCAGAAAACTTAAGACCTGCTTCCTCTCTCATTTTATCTAGAGCAATATAAGAAATATTTTTATCACTTGATTGTTTTTCACTAACTAAAGAATCAATAATTTCTTCTTTAACATCATCAAGACTAGGTTTTTCTTTTTGGTCTATTCTATAGATAACATGGTAACCATAAGAAGTTTTAACAGGCTCTTTACTATAACTATTATCATCTAGTTTTTGCATAGCCTCCATATAAGCAGACTCAAGATTAGCATTATAAGATTTATAACCTAATTCCTCATAAGTAATTTGGTCTTTATATTCCTCTTTAACATCATCAAAAGACTTACCATTATTTAATTTAGAAATAATTTCTTTTGCTAAATCTTCAGCCTTTTTCTTATCTTCGTCGCTAGCGGAACTATCAACTTTTACTAAGATATGTTTAGTATTAATATCACCATATACATTATCATTATAATATTTTTCTACATCTTTATCAGAAATTAAAGTCTTAATATAATCCTTAGCATAAGTATTTCTTCTATATTGAAGTCTTAAATATTCTAAGAAAGCCTTTTCACTACCAAAACCATTATTTGATAAGAAAGTTTCTTTATCCATTTGATAGTATTGTTCGTAGGCAGTATAATAATTTTGTGCTTGACTCTTCAACTCATCATTCATATCGTCAGTTTCAGGATATTTCTCTTCAAGAATTTTATTATCAATTTTATCAAGTAATGAACTAATAGAGTATAATTCTTTCATATCTTCATATAAGTCGTCAGCGGTAACTGTATAACCATCAATTTCTGCTACTGGTTGTGTTCCATCTTTTAGAGTAGCAATTCTATCAGGCCATATAATAATAACTACTAGTATAGTGATAAGTATTCCACCAACTGCTCCATAAATAGCAAGTCTATATTTGTCAAAGAACTCTAACATTTTAAATACTTTATCATCACTTACTTTGTTTACCTTTTTTTCTTCTTTCTTAGATTCTTTTTTAGGTGTATTTTTTACTACTTTTTCTTCTTTTACTACTACCTCTTTCTTTTCTTTTTTATTATTTTTTGTCTCTTGTTTTTTCTTTGCCATTTTTCATTCTCCTTTCAAAGATACATTAATATAATATCAAATCTAGGCTAAAATTACAAGATTATTTTGTAAATATGGGCAAATTACCATAATTTTTTAATTTCTTTTTTTATTGTTTCTAAAGTACAGCACACTTTTTTTATTTTTCCATAAAATATTGTGAATAGAAAAAAAGGAGGAATGTATTATGGGTAACTGTGGATGCGGTACTGGTTCTAGTGCTGCTATTGTATTAGTACTATTTATTCTATTAATAATCATACTAGGCGCTTGGATATAATTTAAAGGAGGTGCATTATAATGTCTGGAAATAGTTCTTGTAATAACACTTGTAGTCATAAAAGCAACAGCGGTCTATTAATTGTCATTGTATTATACATCTTACTTGCTATCATATTAGGAAATGCTTTCTTATATTAAAATATTTATATTAGAGAAACTATCTTCGGATAGTTTTTTCACATCAAAAAAAGTAGACAATCGCCTACTTTAATTTATCATACACTTCTTCAATAGATAACTTCTCCTCATTATGATACTTAGGAATTAAATGTAAATGATAATGTTTAACATCTTGACCAAGACCATTATTTTGAGCAAAAGTAATACCATCACAATTTAGTCTTTCTTTTAATCTATTTGCTATAACCTTAGCAGTTTCCAAAACATGATTAAGTACCTCTTTATCAATATCAAAGAAATCTTGATAATGTTCTTTAGGCACAATTAGACAGTGGCCAGTACTATGAGGATTAACATCTAAAAATACTTTTACAACATCATCTTCATATATCGTATATGATGGTATTTCATTATTAATAATTTTACAAAATATATCCATATTAGGTTACCTCCACTATAAGTATATCAAAAAAAAGAAAATAAATAAATATTTTCTTAAGTGAATATCTGCGAATATTCTATTATAATTATGTAACTACTTACCATTTTTTATACAAATAATATTAATTTTAATTCTTAATTTTGCTAAATATCTTAACAGTATCATAAAGGCCATTAAACTTCTTATTCCAATTATTCTTAATTTCCTTAATCAAAGTATCACGAATAACCTTAGTATCCTCTTCATCCTTCTCAAAATAATCATAGTATAAATACTTCAAATTAATATCATTCTTCTCACTATTAATATACTTAATTAAAAAGTCCCTTTTTTCTCTAACACCTCTAGTAATATTATCCCTTTTAACCTTTGTATGTTTAATAATAGGAATACAATAAACTTCATCATCACCAATCTCATCTAGTACCTCCTCCTCTTCATCAAGAGTAAGGCTACTTCTTTTAACTAAATTACCATTCTCATTAAACATAAGAGCCATTACTTCTTTCTCATTAGAAATAAGAAGAGAAGGACCAAGTTTACTTCTGGTATAAGTATAAGTTTTATCTCTAATAACATTAATAAAATCTTTACTAACAGAAACATTATCATACTTCATAATATTAAAACATTCATTATCCACTAGAAACAGAGGAATCTTTTTAACATTAATAATGCTATCCTTTCTATCCCATTCATAAAAAGAATAATACTCCTTATTAAAATTAAGTACAATATCATAAATATAATTCATTCTTATCTTCTCCTTTAATAGTCATTGATAAAATCATCATAATAAGACCAATAATACTAAAATAACATTCAAATCTTCTAACAATAAAATTAACATAATTCAAAAAATTATACCCCATAGACATCAAATTAAGATATAAAATAATAAAACTACATCCAATAACCATAAAACCAAATCCAAGTAAAAAGAAAAAAACTCTTACCATAATATCCCTCATTTAAACATATTCAAATAAATAGATATTATTAAGAGTTTTTACTTACTCAATTTCGTTATTATTTTTAATTTCTACTCTACTAATAGAATCAAATCTTTTAGTAATCTTATCGGTGGTAACATGAATACTTTCAATATCTTTATTAACAGTTTCTATACTTCTAGATAACTTATCCCATCTATCTTTATACCTACTAAATTCAACACCTAACTTATTAAGTTCATCATGAATTATACTAGTATATTTATCTCTTTCCATATTCTTAAGAAGAACTTCAATAACAGTAAATGTACTAATTAATGTCGTAGGAGAACATATCCATACTCTTTTTCTATGAGCATATTCAACTAAATCACTATGATAAGCATTAATTTCAGCGAATAAAGCCTCAGCAGGTAAGAACATAATAGCTTGATCTGAAGTAATACCAGGAATAATATATTTAGAACTAATAGCATCAATATGTTTTTTAACATCAGCCTTAAATTCTTTTTCCGCAGCAGTTCTCTCTAGTGGAGAAAGATTCTTATCAACCATTTTTTGATAGTGTTCTAAAGGAAACTTTGAATCAATAGCAACAGTACCTAATGGTTCGGGAGCAAATATTACTGCATCCGCAATAGTGGTATTAGGAAAAGTATACTGAAGTCTATATACATTATCATTTCTTTCACCAAATATACTAACAAGAATATGCTTAAGATTAATTTCACCAAATATACCACGACTCTTTTTATCAGTTAAAATACTTTGAAGAGAAACAATATCAGTAGATAAAGTATCAATTTTCTTTTGTGCTTCATCTATTCTAGATAATCTTTCTAATATATTAGTAAATGTTTTATTAGTCTTAGCAAAATTATCATCTAATCTTTCATTAACTTTATCATTAATTTGACTAAGTTTCTTTTCCATTCTTTCATTTAATCCATTAAAATTATCATTCATTGTTTTCATTATATCTATTTGAAAACTAGATAACTCTTTAACAGTAGTAGTTTCTAAATTACCAAGTCTTTCAGTAATTTTTCCTTCATTAACATTCTTACTAATTGCTATAATAACTAAGATAATTACTACAATAAGTAGTCCTATAATTATATAATCTAACATTTTTATACCTCCATATTTCACATTTAAAGTATATCATATATTTAATATCAAGTAAATAGAAAATATAAAAAAATCAAACAAATGTATATAAAATATTATAGTGTTTAGTAAAGAGCTTATAATCTCTTTACTATCATTAAAGCCTAATGTCTTTAATGAAAAAATTGAAGCCTATAGTCTTCAATTTAAAGTTTATTTTTTTATTTCTTTTTTATCTTCAGTTGGAGGTTCCATATAATATTTATCAGGGTTATTCATTATTTCTTCTTTAATATTATAAGGACATTTTAGTTTATTTAAATCAAAATAATGGGGAAAAACAAGTCCATCAGCACTAGTAAGAGACCTTAAATCTATATCATAGCCAACATATTGAGGAAGAACAAGTCCATCAGCACTAGTAAGAGAACTTAAATTTATACTACTACCAACATATTGAGGAAGAACAAGTCCATCAGCATTAGTAAGATGACTTAAATCTATATAGCCACCAACATGTTGAGGAAGAACAAGTCCTTCAGCACTAGTAAGAGAATATAAAACTATATCGCGACCAACATGTTGAGGAAGAGCAAGTCCTTCAGCACTAGTAAGAGAGTCTAAAACTATACTACCACCAACATATTGAGGAAGAACAAGTCCTTCAGCACTAGCAAGATAACTTAAATCTATATTACCACCAACATACTGAGGAAGAACAAGTCCTTCAGCACTAGTAAGAGGCCTTAAATATATATTACCCGAAAGAGCTTTAAACTTTTCTGGATTATTTAGCCATTCTTCATGTGATAAAGCAACCTCTTCTTCTTTAACATTAAATATAAGACTATAATCTCTTCTTCCATTTCTTTTACTTTTAATTTCTTCTATTCTAGGATCTTTTTTATAGCCAAAACAATCAATTTTACTATTTACTTCATATAAAAACTTAAGTTCATCAAGAGTAAGTTCAATATTATTATTTACCTTTTTATCAATTAAAGTAAGTAATTTCATATCATGTTCTTTTTTTAGATATTTATCTTTATCAGGAAATTCTTTTAATTTTTCTTCAAGAATAGGCATCATTTCAGGTTCCATATTTTGATTATCTGCAATACCTCTAATCTCTCCAATTTTATCTTTACCATCCATTCTAATAGCAATTCTAGGTACTTTTGCTTCACCATTCTTATCTAATGAGTAATAAATATAAAAGTCTCCGCCTGCTAACTGACTCTTAGCAAAGTTCTCCCCAGCAGCAGTACACCAACCAGTATAATATCCTTGAAGTGAATTTCTTAAAATATTATAATCACTTCCTTGTTCATATTTAATCCATTTGCCATCAGTACTATTACCTTGATGTTCACCTTTTAAAAAGCTTTGCCTAATAACATACTCATATAAAAGTTTAAAATTACCAGTACTTAATGCTTGTTTAATATCTTCTTCGCTTTTTTTATCTTTAAGAAAATCTTCCATTAGTTTTAAAGTAGTAAAAATATATTCTCTTTCTACTGGAGGAAAAGGATATACAGTACTTTTATCTCTTTTATTAAATTTACCAGTTTTCTTATCATATTTGCCTAAATTCTGTAGTCCTTGAAATACCCAGTACTTTTCCCACATTTCATAAGATTTACTCTCTTCATCATATAAGAAATACTCAATCCACTTATCCAGAGTTTTCTTCTGGTCGTCGATAACTTCCTCAGTCATTCTCTTTTTATCTTCATTTGTTAATTCTATATTACCATAACCTCTTTCTCTAGCAAGTCTAACTTGGTTTTGAAAGTAAGCATCAGGTATATTTTCTAGTTTAATAACATATAAGTCATAGTAAAAACTTTTAAGTAATTTTTCTCCATTAACACTTTTGGTCTCAGATACCTTATTATGTAGGTCTTCAAGTCTTTCAAAATATTTTAGTAGTCTTTCTCTTTTTTTATCAGATACATTTGAAGCTCTAAGAACTCTATCACTATTATGTAAATTAGTATAAACTTTAGATATCATATCTAGCCAAGCATTTCTCATGTTATCATCCATAGTTATCACCTTTCTTAGTATAAATATATCACATTTAAAGATAATAATAAAGAAAATACTAATATTTTACATAATATTTTACAAAAAAACAATCCTAAATTAATAGGATTATTTAAGTAATTTACTAAAGTATTTATCTATTTCTTTTACTCTAGATTTAAATACAAACATATCAACTAATGCACTTACAGAGTATACAATAAGAATAATACCAATTAATGTTGTAATAACAAGAGCAGTATTTCCTGGATTAATAATTAATACTACACCACATATGATCATTAAGATAGAGGTAAATAAAGATAGAATATAACTATTATCAATATCTTTAATAATAAATGATATTCTAGAACTAAATGCACCACTTATAATAAAGAAAATACCTAAAACAATTGGTAAAATACTTTCAAAAATACTAGGATTTAAGAATACACAAATACCAAGTAAAAATGATAAAATACTATTTGTCATTTGGAATAAACAAAGAGCAGGATTAATACTAAAACTATCTATAAAACTATAAATACCATAGATAATCATAATAGTACCAATAACATAAGCAAAAGTATCAAGAGATGCTTTAGGCCATACTATAAGTAATACTCCTACTATCATAAATAAAACTGACAATATAATTGATAAATTAATGTACTCATTTATTTTCTTAATCATACTAACCATCCTTTCTAACAATATTATAACAAAATTAAAAAAAATTACAACATTATAAATAAAAATAGTTACATTTTTATATAACTATTTAATTATTAACTCCATGTCTTACTACTGGTGTGTCGCTAGTAATAGCCTTAAAAGAATACCCATTATCTTTACCATATCTAATAATGTCTCTTAAAGCATTAACAGTTCCTTTGTGGCTCGCAGAATCGTGCATAAGTACTATATTAGTCTTGCTATGAGATAAACCATTTATAACATTATTGTATATTTTACTACTATTACCACCATCACCACCAGCATCATTAGAATCAACATTCCAATCAAAATATACATATCCCTTATTAGTAACAGCATTAACAAGTCTAGACATAATACCATTATTATAATTTCTACTTATAGTATTAGAGCTACCTCCAGGAAATCTAATAAATTTACATCTAATACCAATAGAATTATAAACACTATCACTAACAGTATTTAAATCATTAAAGTAATTTTCTTCACTAGCATATACATAACTATATTTATGACTAGAAGTATGTAAAGCAATTGTGTGTCCACTATTGTAGGCTCTCTTTACATATTCACCACCACTAGTTACAAAGAAAGTTGCTTTAATACCTTCTTCATCTAAAATATCTAAAATTTCTTTTGTCAAATAACTAGGTCCATCATCAAATGTTAAATAAATACTACCATTTCCATAATAACTTGGTCTTTCTCTGACGGTAATTTTTCTATCTACTGAAGCTTCATTACCACTATTATCTACTACCTTATAGTTAATAGTGTAAGTTCCAACTCTATTAGTATCAACAGTACCTGTTACAATAACCTTATCAGTGATATCACCATCACATTTATCAATCGCCGTATATCCTTTTTCAATATATTTACTATTTTTATAAATAACAATATTATCATCACCTATTAAAGTAAATGAAGGCTCTTCTTTATCTTCAAATATAATACTTCTTCTAATTTCATTTTTATTACCTGAACTATCTTTAACACTATAAATAATAAAATTACCATTCTTTTCTATATTAACCTTATCAGTAATGTCACCATCGTAATCATCACTCGCCGTATATCCTTCTTCATCATAATTTTTATTAGGGCAAACATAACTTGGGTTATTTCCTTTTAATTCAACTTCTGGTTTTACATTATCGACAACTTTAATATCAAAAACTTTATTATATCTATAAAATAAATATCTAACTTTTACTGTAACTTGATAATTTCCAAGTACTTTTTTATCTATATTATCACTAATTTTAATATACTTACTTATGTCTCTTATAGTGTTATAAGCTTTTATATTATATGTATCATTACTATTATAACCAATTGTATCTTTATCAATATTAATATTAGGTAATAATAAAGAACATATAAGTAAAATTACTGAAATAACTATAGAGATAATTATTGTCTTTTTAAACTTCATACTATCTACTTCCATATCAAATTTCATTATATCATTACTATAAAAAAAATACTATTCCAAAACAGTATTTTTATCTGGCTTTACATTCTTTTTGTAAATAGTAACTTTATAATTATTATCAATCGTAGCTAAAAGAATATTATCATAATTATCATAACCATTAACTTTAAGTTCATGATCTAACCATTCTTTGTCCTTATTAATCGCCGCCATATTATTAACCATATACTTACCATCAATAATACCATTTACAGTAAGTCCTTCATTACTACATTTAATTTTCATATCTCTTTTAGTCGCGGGTTTTTCTTTTTCTTTAGGAAGAAAACTAATATTACCATTAACCTCCATAAGGGAATAATCAATTTCATCTAAATTAAAATAACCATTTTCTCTTGCTTCCATCAGAAGGTCATTGACATCAATTTTCGCTTTCCTTAAACCTGATTCAATAATTTTACCTTTTTCCACAAGAACTGTGGGTACACCAATAAAAAATCTTCTTGCTAGAATACTTTTCATAGATACAAATGAAATTATATAGGAGATACCACCATATATAAATAGTGCTGCTATTCCCGCAATCATATCCTTTTCAATATCTAAAGAAATATCTGCAGCAATAGAACCAATCGTAATACCAACAACATAGTCAAAAAAATTAAGTTCAGATATCTGTTTCTTTCCCATCATCTTAGTAATAAAGAAAAGAATAATAAGAACAAGTATCGTTCTAAAACAAATATTAAGAAAATCACTCATAATAAAACACCTCATAATTAGTATGAAGTGTAAAAATAATTATATACCTTTAATATTATTAATAATCACAGAAATAACAAATAAACAAATAATAAGTATATAGTATTTACTAAAAATATAAAGTACTAACTTATTACCTTTATCACTACCTATTATAACATCTCTAATTAAGAGAATAATATAAACAGCACATAAAATAAATAAAGGTATACCAAGAATGTTGTATTTAAAAGCATTAATAAAGTCTAAATTAAGAATAGATCTAAAAGACCTAGTTAAACCACATCCAGGGCAAGAAATATGGAATATCTTCTTAAAAAGACATTCCACATTAAACTTTCCAGTAATTATTATAAAAATAAATAAAGTACCAGAAAGCAAAATAATTAAATTAATAATTCTTTTTTTCATTAGTCTCTTAAAGTATTACCATCAGCATCTTTATAGTCATTACTAGAAAGAATCATAATTCCCTCAATAAGTCCCCATATAGCGGACACAGGACTTAAGATACCGCAAGATAAAACAGTGATTAAAAGTTGAGCAACTGCTTTACCTGTAAAACCAAGGTAAAAGTTATGAACACCAAAGGCACCTAAGAAAATACCAAATAGCCCAGCAGCAAGTTTAGATTTAGCATTAGGGTCACTTGAAGTAGCACTCTTTTTAACTCTAACACCACAATTTAAACAAATATCTTGTTCATCAGTTAATTCCTTTCCACAATTAGAACAATACTTAGCCATAAATATAACCTCCTTTTTATAAACTAACCATTAATTTTATTTAAAATAATATCTAACATTTCTTTTTCTTTAAGAAGAGCTTCTCTATCTTTATTAACAATTGCTTTAGGAGCCTTCTCAACATAATTACTATTACTAAGAAGTTTCTCTCTTCTTGCAATTGAAGCTTCTAAGCTTTCTTTTTCTTTAAGAAGTTTTTCTTTTTCTTCTTCTAAACTCTTACTATTATCATATATAATAGAAGCCTTCATACCAGCATATTCTATTTTTATACCATTACCATCTTCTAAAGAAAACTTATCACTTAATTTTAGCATATTAATAATAATGTCTTTAGAAGTCTCATCATCAATATCAATATATACCTTATACTCTCCAATATTACCAAGTTCAGCCTTTTTATTTCTAAACATTGTAATAAATTCAAGTACATTATCAATATTAGTGGTAAATACCTCTTTCTTATTATATACAGGATACTTACTAATCATAATAGATTCTGCTTCTTTAATAGGCATCATACCATATATTTCTTCAGTAACATAAGGCATAAATGGATGAAGCATTTTTAAAATATCCGTAAGAACTCTAACAAGTACACTCTTCGTAGTATTATCATTATAGAACTTAGATAACTCAATATACTTGTCGCAGAAGTCTCCCCATACAAAATCATATAGCGTATTACCAACGATATGGAAATCATATTTATCCATACTCTTAGTAACATCTTTAATCGTAGTATTTAACCTATTTAAAATCCACTTATCTTCTTCTTTTAAATTATCAAGAGTATAATCTTCCTCTTTAAAGTCTTCTAGTTTCATTAAAACAAATCTTGAAGCATTCCAAATCTTATTAATAAAGTTCCAAGTAGACTTAACTTTTTCTTCATCATATCTTAAATCCATACCAGGAGCAGTATTCGTAGTTAAAAAGAATCTTAAAGAGTCAGCACCATACATATCAATAACATCCATAGGATCAATACCATTACCTAGACTCTTACTCATCTTTCTACCTTTTTTATCTCTGATAAGACCATGAATTAAACAATCTTTAAAAGGTCTTTCATTTAAGAACTCAAGTCCTTGGAAAGTCATTCTATTAACCCAGAAAGGAATAATATCATAACCAGTAACTAGTACATTATTAGGATAATATCTCTTAAGTAAGTCAGTATTATCAGGCCATCCTAATGTACTAAAAGGCCATAGTGCTGAAGAAAACCAAGTATCAAGTACATCATTATCTTGTACCCAACCTTCGCCTTTAGGCTCTTCCATACCAACATAAACTTCGTCACCCTTATACCAAGCAGGTATTCTGTGACCCCACCATAATTGTCTAGAGATACACCAATCATAAGTAATTTCCATCCAGTGATTCATTGTCTTTTCGTATCTAGGAGGAACAAAATTAACTTTCTTATCCTTATCCTTTTGATTTTCAAGAACTCTGTCCGCTAGCGGTCTCATCTTAACAAACCATTGTTTAGAAAGATAAGGCTCAATCATAACATCACTTCTCTCAGAGAAACCAACATTATGATTAATAGGCTCTATCTTAATAAGAAGTCCTTCACTATCTAAGTCCTTAATAACAGCATCTCTACATTCGAATCTGTCCATACCATTATATTTACCAGCATTCTCATTCATAGTGCCATTTGGATTCATAACGACAATTCTCTCTAGGTTATGTCTATTACCAACTTCAAAGTCATTAGGGTCATGAGCAGGAGTAATCTTAACAACACCAGTACCAAACTCCATATCAGCGTGTTCATCACCAATAATAGGAATAAGTTTATTAACTATTGGAAGCATAACATTCTTACCAATATATTTCTTATATCTATCATCTTCTGGGTTAACCGCAACAGCAGTATCACCAAATAAAGTCTCTGGTCTAGTTGTAGCAACCTCTAGATACTCATCAGTACCTTCAATCATATATTTAATGTGGTAGAAGGCTCCTTCTACATCTTTATAAATAACTTCTTCATTACTTAGAGCAGTCGTCGCCGCAGGGTCCCAGTTAATAATTCTCTCACCTCTATAGATAAGACCTTTGTTATATAAATCAACAAATACCTTTCTAACAGCATGAGATAAACCATCATCTAAAGTAAATCTTTCTTTATCATAATCAAGAGATAAACCAAGTTTTGCCCACTGACTATGAATATTTTCTGCATATTCTTCTTTCCAAGACCAAGCAACCTTAAGCCACTCTTCACGAGACATACTTCTAGGATTAATACCCTCACTTCTAAGTTTTTTATCTACTTTAGCCTGCGTAGCAATACCAGCATGGTCCATACCAGGAAGCCATAAAGCATCAAAGCCTTGCATTCTCTTATATCTAATAATAATATCCTGAATTGAAGTATCCCAAGCATGACCTAAATGTAGTTTACCAGTTACATTAGGAGGAGGAATAACAATACAATATGGCCCTTTACTTAAATCTCCTGACTTAAAATACCCATTTTCTTTCCAATTATCATATTTATCTTTTTCAACCATCAAGTGGTCATATTTTTTATCAAGCATTTACAACACCTATCCTTTTATCAATATAATTATTAAGAACAACCATAAGTTGTTTAAAGAACCCTTTTAATTCATCGTTATCAAAAGTTAAAGAATTAAATATCTTAGTAATATAATTGTTTTCTTTAAGTAAATAATAAGAATATTTATAATTAAAAGAGTACATTTTCGATAAAGTAACTAAGACTTCATCACTAGAGTTATCACTAACTTTTGGACTAATAGTTTTAAAACTCTTAAAATCATCATAGACGAGACTATTAGGATAACTTTTAATGACAGTATCTACATATGGATAATTGACAAATAGTCTAAAAGAATCCAAATTATGAGCATCTTTTATAATAGCACACATATGCCTACTTTTCTCATCAATATCAGCAGGAAATCCATTTTTATCATATGCAAATATAGCCATTTTTATAATATTATCATATTTAGTATCTTTACTAATCTCTCTAATTAACTTTTTATTAAATAAAACATCAATAGTTCTATTGTAAGCATCATTAATATCATCATCCATTTGGTAATTAGGAGTCTTAGAAAAGTTACCAATTTCATGAAACAAACCAATTAACTCACAGACGGCTACTTCTTCTGGAGAAAATATTCCAAGCCCAGTTGCAAGGTCCCTACAAATCTCCATAACCTTTAGAGAGTGAAAATATCTAGACTTAATATATGAATTATTCATATCATATTTTCTAACATATTGTTCAAATATTTTCATAATTCTTTCACTTTTCATAAAGAAACCTCCTTTTGTTAATATAAGTATATAATAAAATGATAGATTTTTCAAGTAAAATATCAATTTATTATTGTCGTCTCACACTAAAGTCGTTCGCCGTTTATGAAGCCATACGTCTTCATAAAGAAAGTAGAGCCAAAAAATATTTTGTCTCTACTTTAAAAGTATTATTTATTTTATCAACAATAGTTGTTGATAGATTAACAATTATTAATAATATTTTCAATTTCTAAGACAGCATTATCAACAGTACTGTTGATAACAACATAGTCATATTTATCCTTATACTTAACTTCTTCTTTAGCAATATTAAGTCGTTCGTTAATAATATCATCATCTTCAGACTTTCTACCTCTAAGTCTTCTTTCTAATTCATCAAAAGAAGGTGGCATAATAAATATCGTAATAGCGGAAGGAAATATCTTTTTAACATTTATAGCTCCATTAATTTCAAGAACTGCAAATACATTAATACCCCTATTAGTATTATCAGAAATAAAGTCGGTAGGAGTACCATAATAATTACCATTATACATAGCATATTCTAAAAAGAAATTATCCTTAATCTTATTTTCGAATTCATCTTTACTTACAAAGAAATAATTAACACCATCAATCTCATTATTTCTTTTTTTTCTAGTAGTCATAGATACTGAGTATATACCATTTCCTCTTTTAATTAACTCTTCACATATAGTATCCTTACCAACACCAGAAGGACCAGAGATAACAATAAATTTACCTTTATTCATAATCACCCTCCAATACATTTACATTATTAATAATTACTTGATATTTATCATATCTTTTTTCTACTCTACCAAATATCTTTACAACATTACCTACTTTAATAGAATTAAATCTCTTATAAACATCTGGAAAACAAGTAAAATCTGCTTCACCAAATTCATCACTACCAACAATAAAAGCCATAATATCATTATTCTTAGTAGTAGTCTCTCTAATTTTACTAATCATAACAATCATAAAAATTCTCTTATCAAAGAAATCACTAATATTAGAAGTATTAACAATAATACTATCATCTCTATACTTAGAAGCAGGATGATTAGTTAAATAGAAGCCAATCGTTTTAAGTTCCAAAGAAATAAGTTCACTTTTATCATATTCATCATACAAAATAATCTCAGGCTCTAATTCTTTTAAAATACCTCCATCTTTAGCAATATCAGCATAATTAAGAAAAGTATCTAAATTAGAAATTAAAGTCTTTTTATTATATCCAAAAGAAATCGCACCAGCATAAATAAGACTAGATATAGTTTTCTTACCAATACCATAATTGATAGTTCTAGTAATAAAATCAGCAAAAGATAAATATTTACCCTTTTCTCTCTCTTTTAAAATATCATTAGAAATAGAAGTACCTACACCACTAACAATAGATAAAGGACATCTAATACCATCATTGCTAGCAAAAAATCTATTTGTACTCTCATTAATATCAGGAGGAAGAATTTTAATTCTATCCTTTCTTGCCCTATTAACATAGGTATTAATTTTATTAACATTTCCGATAGAGTTAGTAAGTATACCAGCAATAAAATATTTAAGAAAATATGTCTTAATGAAGGCCATCTTATAAGCCGTAATAGCATAAGAAACAGAGTGTGATTTATTAAAACCATAGTTAGCAAACTTTAATATCAAGTCATACACTTCAGTAGCGGTCCTCTCATCATATCCTCTTTTTACACTTGAACTAATAAATTTTGGTTTTTCTTTTAGTAATACTTCTTCTTTTTTCTTTGACATAGCTCTTCTTAAGATGTCTGCTTCTCCTAAGGTGTAACCTGCTAAAACTTGTGCTATTTGGATTATTTGTTCTTGATAGATAATTATACCATAAGTTGGTTTTAAGATACTTTCTAAGTTTGGATGAGGATATTTAACTTTTTCTTTTCCTTCTTTTCTTCTTATATATAAATCTAAATTATCCATTGGTCCTGGTCTATATAGGGCAATAGCAGCTATTATATCATCAAATGATGATACTTGTAATTTTTCTAAAAATCTTCGCATTCCATAGGACTCAAATTGAAATATTCCATTTGTTTTTACTTTTCTAAAGATTTCTAGAGTTTTTTTATCATCCATAGGAATATTAGAAAATGTTATATTTAAATGTTCATTTTTTCTAATGTTATCTATTACTTCCGCTATAAGGGTTAGATTTGATATTCCTAGAAAGTCCATTTTAAGAAGGCCTAATGGTTCTAGATAATCTTTTGAATATGCGGTTGTGTATATTCCTGCTGGATTTTTATATAGTGGTATTATTTCATCTAAGTTTGTTTTGCAAATTACTACTCCGGCAGCATGGATTGATACGTGTCTTGGTAGTCCTTCTAATTTTAGGGCTATTTTAAATAATTCTTTGACTTGGTTATTATCTTCAATATATTTTTTTAATTTAAGATTTTTATCTATTGATTCTGTTAGTGTTTTTTCTGTTACTAATCTTGCTATGTCATCTGTTATGGTAGTTGTTAGTCCTAGAACTCTTGCTACATCTCTTACTATTTGTTTAGCACCTAGTGTATTAAAAGTTATTATTTCTGCTACTTTTTTATTTCCGTATTTATTTATTACATATTCTATTACTTCTTCTCTTTTAGCACTGTCAAAATCTATATCAATATCGGGCATTGTTACTCTTTCGGGATTTAGAAATCTTTCAAATAATAAGTTATATTTTAATGGATCAATATCTGTTATTCCTAGAGTATAACTTACTAAAGAGCCTGCTGCTGATCCACGACCTGGACCTACTAAAATATTGTTAAGTTTTGCATATTTTACATAATCCCATACTATTAAGAAATAATTACAAAATCCCATTTGATTAATTATTTTTAATTCATAGTCTAATCTATCTTGATAAACTTTATCTACATTATTTTTTAATCTTCTTTTTAAACCTTTATTGCAGAGATTTGTTAAGTAACTATATGCATCTATTTTTTGATCATATACTGGTAATATATTGGGTGTATAAGTAATTTCTACATTACATAGATTAGATATATTAAAGGTATTTTCTATATCAGTAGCATCCGCGATTTGTTCTACTTCTTCTGAACTTAGAAGATACATATTTTTATTATTTCCAAATTCATATTCTCCTAAAGTTTTTCCTTCTTTTATCATTATTAAATAATCTAAATATTTATAATCTTCTTTATATAAATAAGAAACATTATTTATAAATACTTTGTCTTTTGTAATATATTTTTTTTCTTCTATATTAGAGTATCCTATGAATTTAGTTTCATATATATTATAAATATCATCGTCATAATAGATATAAGGTATTACTAATATTAAATCTGTCTTATATTCTTTTAAATCATCTAATGTTAAATTTCTTTCTGATATTAAAGTTGCTAATTTTATTAGATTTTTATAACCGTTATTATTTTTGGCATATAATAAAATTTTCTTATCTGAAACATCTAATTCTATACCTATAATTGGTTTAATATTATTTTTTTTACATTCTTGATAAAATGTAATAACACCAAACATATTGTTGGTGTCTGTAATTGCTAAAGAGGTGTATCCTAAAGCTTTAGCACGAGATACTAATTTTGTTACTTCATTTAAACTATTTAATAGTGAATAACTTGTTTTTACCTGTAGTGCTGTATATTTCATATAGAATACACCTCCAATCTAAAATTTCCAAAATAGATATGCTATTAATACTCCTGCTAAGGATATTATTAGGGCTAATCCCATTATTCCGGCAAAGCCGTTACTATGAACTCCAATATCTGATGTAAATATTCCTGATGCTTTTCTTTTAACTTTGAATTCATGTTGTAATTTATATTTTTTTCCTTGTAAATTTACTTTATTACCTTCTGCTATTAAGGTATAATAGTTTCCTTTATCATCATTAAAATCTTTTTTTAAACACTCTTTCATTCTTTTTTCCTCACTTTCTTCTATTTTCACTTATCATTGTCATTTGCTCTGATAATTGTTTTATTCTTTCTATAATTCTTTTTGCTTTTACTACTTCTACCCCTTTATTAGAAATACTTAAGTGTGTTTCTAATTCTTTTAGTGTCAAATTTGATGTAAAGAAAGTTGTCAGTCCTTCTTGCATTCTGTATTGCAATATTGTGCCTAGGACTTCATCTCTATTCCATTCTGTTGTTGTTTCTGCTCCTATATCATCTAATAGTAATATTTCAACTTTTTTAATTAGGTTAAATTTATCATTATATTCTCCATTTTCACTGAAGGAACTTTTTAAACTTCTTAAGAATTCTGGATAATATATTATTGCTACTTTATGATCATATTTTGCTAATTCATTTAAGGCTGCTGATATAAGGTAAGTTTTACCACAACCAAAGTTTCCTGTTAAATATAATCCTTTTCTTTTATTACCTTTACATCTTTTTGCGCATATAACATTTTTACCATTTCATATAAGTCATCCGTATAAGTACATACTGCTCTTACCCCTATCAAATCATTGATTTTTTCTTTTACTGTTTCTACATTTTCCGGCAGTTCTTTTCGTTTTAGTTTTGCCACAATACTGTCATAGGACTTTATCCTGCTGGTTTTGCTGTGAATTACCTTACGATGATACCGCATTCCCAAGTCCGCATCTATAATTTGCAATTTTGTTTTCAACATGCTAATGGCACATTCACTTTTTACAATAAAATCTTCGTTTTGCAAATATTCCTGCAATAAAATATTTTCCTTCAACTTTTATTTCCTTCCAACCTTCTATTCTCATATTTTACTCTATCCTTTCTGCCCGTATTTTACTACCACTTTTTGTAAA
>OIYS01000563.1_pt1 | contig 24587 bp, 24 predicted proteins | sample 1588271 | NCBI WGS metagenome assembly OIYS01 (sample SAMN03283286) | human gut metagenome | biome: human-associated habitat; material: feces | host: Homo sapiens | place: Peru | collected 2012
TACGCACGCCAGCTCCCCTCTGTTTGCTATCGCAAAAGAAGGGAGCCTATCGACCCCCTGCGAACTTCAATATTATGCTATACTCCCGCCAAATCAAACGGCGGGATGAATTTTTTATCGGAACTTCCCTTTTCCTGAATATAAACATTCTCAAAATCGGTATTGCAGATATATGACAGCACCTTTTCGTACTCCCTTTTTGTAACGCGGCGATTGATTTCGGGGTACTGCCCCGCCCTGCCGCAGGGTGTGTACTGGCTCATAATGCTGAAATATGCATTTGGCGTATTTTCCCGCACCCAGTCAAAAACCGCTATTGCCTCCCGCGTTCCGAGCGGCAAAAGCAGGTGCCTTACAATAACGCCCCTTTGCATTATACCGTTTTTAAAAACACATTCGGACTGCTGCAAATAGGCTTGCTTTACAGCCGATACCGCATATTCCGGGTAGTTTTCCGCACCGGAATATTTTTTTGCGCGGTCAGGGCTTAAATATTTTAAGTCCATTAGAAAAATATCCGCATAATCCTTTAGCGCCCTTATATTTTCAGGTGTATCATATCCGCCCGAATTGTAAACCACGGGTATTTTCGGCTTGTAAATATCAAGCGCCCTTATAATTGCGCCTACATAATGGCTCGGACTCACAAGGTTTATATTGTGCGCGCCCTTTTCTTCAAGCTCTCTGAAAATATCGGCAAGCCGCTCGTAGGTTATGGGCTTGCCTTTTTTCAGGTGCGAGACCTCATAATTCTGGCAAAAGGCGCAATCTAAATTGCAGCCGGTGAAAAACACCGTTCCCGAGCCGTTTTGCCCGCTTATGCACGGCTCCTCCCAAAAGTGCAGAGCAGCCCTTGCCGCCACAGGCTGCAAGGGCATTTTACAAAAGCCGTTAAAATTTTCGTTTTCTGTCCGTTCGGCGTTACACCGTCTCGGGCACAGGCTGCATTTCATCAGTCTTTTTCTCCTGTTTTGGCTTAATTTCGCAAACGCGCCGCCGCACCTTAACGTCATCATACGTTTTTCTGAACGCAACACGCCCCAAAAAACGCTTTTTGCATGTCGGACACTCAAATTTAGCGGTAAACCAGCGGTTGCGGTAGCGCCAAGCCGAGAGCCTTTTGCAGTCAGCCCCGCACACCTTACAATGAAAATCAAGCGCCGATTTATCAATAAGCTCGCTGTTAATATCCGATATAGGGTAGGGCTTAAACCTCAATCGCTTGTAAAATTCGGGGTCGGCGGTATTGCGTATAAGCGCCGAAAAGCGCTCCTCATTATAGCACTTTTTAAGCAGAGCCGAGCACACAAGGCTGTCGTCCCGCGCGGTGTGCAAATCAAAGCTATCTGTTTCAACACCCAGCTTTTCAGCCGCCGCCGCTAATGATATTTGGTTTTTATCGGTATAACCTGTAAGCCGCAGCTCGCCCTGAATAAACTTCTGCAAATCAAGGTATTTGCCTATTTTAAAGGTTCTGCCGCCCGATAGCAGGCTTTCCTCGTTTTCCTTTATCGAGTAAAGGTCCGAGTCGCTCCAGGTCATTGTAACGGCGTTTTCGTCCGTCCATTCGTTAAAGCGGTCAACCGCCGTATCTATCGGCACGCCCGCGAGCATTTTTTCGGTGGTAATGCCCGTAAGCTCCGCAAAGCGCCCCGTAACCTTTTTTGAAATGGCGGATTTCACCGTCACTTCAAAGGTATCGGTAATATCAAAGCTTTCGTTAAGTTTTACCGCGCCTATTTGCAAAATCTGATTTATAAAACGCTTGTGCTTTACCGAATAGGCGCTGTCCCACTCCAAATCAAGTATTATATATCTCATTGCTTTCTGCGCGACTCCGCTTTCATACGTTCTTCTTTATTAAGAATACGCTTGCGCAGGCGAATGTTGTGCGGTGTTATTTCCACAAGCTCGTCGTTCTTTATAAATTCGAGCGACTGCTCAAGAGAAAGGCGGGTCGGCGGAACTAAACGCAGTGCGTCGTCAGAGCCGGCGGCGCGGGTGTTGGTCATCTGCTTTTTCTTGCAGACGTTGCATACTATATCCTCATTCTTCGGGTTTTCGCCCACTATCATACCCTCGTACACAGGTGTGCCCGCACCTATAAACAGTCTGCCGCGGCTTTGGGTGTTGAAAAGTCCATAGCCCGTAGCCTCGCCCGTTTCGTGGGCTATAATAGAGCCTGTGGAGCGCTGCTCGATATCACCCTTGTAAGGCTGATAACTATCGAACACGTGGTTCATTATTCCGTTGCCGTTGGTATCGGTCAAAAATTGCGAGCGGTAGCCCAAAAGTCCGCGCGCGGGTATTAAAAATTCAAGGTGTGATACGCCGCCGTCGCGCGTACCCATATTTTTAATTTCTGCCTTGCGTGTGCCGAGGCGCTCCATAACCGAGCCTACATATTCCTCTGGCACTTCAATCATAAGTAGTTCAATAGGCTCTAAAAGCTCGCCGTTATCACCTTTTTTGTAAATAACCTCTGGGGGCGAAACCTGAAACTCATAGCCCTGGCGGCGCATGGTTTCAATAAGAATTGATAAATGCAGCTCGCCCCTGCCCGAAACCTTAAATGTATCGGCAGAGTCAGTCTCCTCTACGCGCAGGCTGACATTGGTCATAACTTCTCTGAAAAGACGGTCGCGCAAATTACGCGAAGTTACAAACTTACCGTCCTTTCCCGCAAAGGGCGAGTTATTAACCATAAAGTTCATAGCAAGCGTAGGCTCGTCTATTTTAACAAAGGGCAGCGGCTCAATGCAGTCTGTGGCGCAGGCGGTCTCGCCTATTTCAAGGTCGGCTATTCCCGCAACCTGAATTATATCGCCTACCGACGCGCTTTCTTCCTCAACGCGCTTTAAGCCTCTGTACATAAATAGCTTTGCAATTTTAACGTTTGAGGTAGTGCCGTCCTTATGGCAAAGGGCAACGGTCTGCCCAACCTTTACCGTACCGCGGATAACTCTGCCTACGCCTATTCTGCCGAGGTAATCGTCATATTCAATATTTGAAAAAAGTATCTGTAACGGGCCGTCGGGGTCGCCCTCGGGCGGCGCTATTTCCTTTACAATTTCATCAAACAGCGGTTTCATATCCTTGCCGGGCACATCTGGCGAATAGGTAGCGTAGCCGTCTCTGCCGGATGCGAAAATTACGGGAAACTCTATCTGCTCCTCGTCGGCTCCCAGCTCTATAAACAAATCTAAAACCTCGTCTACCACCTCGTGCGGGCGCGCCATGGGGCGGTCAATTTTATTTACCACCACAACCGCCTTTTTACCGAGTGCAAGTGCCTTTTTAAGCACAAAGCGGGTTTGCGGCATACAGCCCTCAAACGCGTCTACAAGCAGTAAAACGCCGTCCACCATTTGCAGAATACGCTCAACCTCGCCGCCGAAATCGGCATGTCCCGGGGTATCGACAATATTTATTTTAATGCCGTTATACATAACGCTTGTATTTTTTGAAAGAATTGTTATGCCGCGCTCGCGTTCAAGGTCATTTGAGTCCATAACGCGCTCATTTACGGCTTCATTTGCGCGGAAGGTTCCGCTCTGCTTTAAAAGCTGATCTACAAGAGTTGTTTTGCCGTGGTCAACGTGCGCAATTATTGCAACGTTTCTTAAATTTTCAATCTTAGCCATTTTAATACTTCCTTTACTCAACTAAAATATTATAATATAGATTGCCGTTTTTGTCAACCCGTCACGGGCCGCGGCGGCAGCGGCAAACCAGGGAAAAGAAAAGCAGCCACCCAATGGATGACCGCTTGTCTTAAATTATAAGCTATTAATATTGAAAAAACGGTATTATTTGCACGAACAGCAGCCGCCGTGACATTCTGCGCAATCGGGCAGTCCCTCGGGCTTTTCAAGCTCGGGGTGACGGTTGTAATAATCAAACAGCGCCGCCTTTACTGCCTCCTCTGCCAAAACAGAGCAGTGAATTTTGTGCGCCGGCAGACCGTCAAGTGCCTCTACAACCGCCTTGTTTGAGAGCTTTAACGCCTCTGTTACGGGCTTGCCCTTTATCATTTCCGTAGCCATTGAGCTGGTAGCAATAGCCGAGCCGCAACCGAATGTATTGAACTTAACGTCGGTAATAACGCCGTCGTCAATCTTTAAATACATTTTCATTATATCGCCGCATTTTGCGTTGCCTACCTCGCCCACCGCGTCGGCATTTTCAATTGTGCCGAGGTTGCGCGGATTTCTGAAATGATCCATTACCTTTTCACTGTATAACATATTGTTTCTTCCCTTCTTGCAAATCCTTCCAAACAGGCGACATTGAGCGTAAATATTCAACCACCTGCGGAACTTCCTTTATAATATGCTCCGCTTCCGCCTCGGTATTGTATTCTGAAAGCGAAATTCTAAGCGACCCATGTGCCACCTCGTGCGGCAGCCCCAGCGCCAGCAAAACATGGCTCGGGTCAAGCGAGCCGGAGGTGCAGGCAGAGCCGGATGAGGCGGAAATACCCCTGTCGTCAAGCAGCAGTAAGAGCGATTCGCCCTCTATTCCCTCAAAGCACATATTAAGCGTGCCCGCAAGCCCTCTGTTTATATCGCCGTTTATTTTTGAATGAGGAATTTTTGACAGCCCCTCGGCTATTTTATCACGCAGCGCTTTTACATATTCAAAGTTTTTATCAAGATTTTCGGTTGCGTATTTCAGCGCCGCCGCCATACCCACTATTGCGGGAACATTCTCTGTTCCCGCGCGTTTGCCGCGCTCCTGCGCGCCGCCCTCAATAAGAGTATACAGCTTAATGCCCTTTTTGGCGTAAAGCACGCCCGCGCCTTTAGGTCCGTGAAATTTATGCGCCGAAAGTGAAAGCATATCAATATTCTGCTCTTTAACGTCTATTTTAATATGCCCTGCCGCCTGCACCGCGTCGGTGTGGAAAAGCACGCCTTTTTTATGACATACCTCGCCTATTTCGCGAATGGGCTGAACCGTGCCTATTTCGTTATTTGCGAACATAATAGTCACAAGCGCCGTATCTTCCCTTATCGCGTTTTCAAGCTCATCAACACGCACAAAGCCGTCCGAATGAACGGGCAATAAAGTTACCTCAAAGCCCTGCTTTTCGAGCTTTTCAAGCGTGTGCAAAACGGCGTGATGCTCAAAAGCCGAGGAAATTATGTGCTTTTTACCCTTTGCCGCGCCCAAATACGCGCCGGTGAGTATAGCCTGGTTATCAGCCTCACTTCCGCCCGAGGTAAATGTAATTTCTTTCATATCGCAATTAAGGCATTTTGCAACCGTTTCACGGGCTGAACACAAAGCCTCCTGCGATAACTGACCTAACGTATAAAGGCTTGACGGGTTGCCGTAAAGCTCCTTAAAATACGGAGCCATAGCGTCAAAAGCCGTATCGCTTATTCTGGTTGTTGCGGCGTTATCCGCGTAAACTTTCATTTATCGCTCACTTCCCTTTTTCTTTGTGACTTTATTCTAACATATAATTCCTACAAAGTCAATAGGAATTTAAAAAACAATAATTTATAATGCGGAATTAATAAAGTTACAGCCTGTTGCTATCTTCATAATCGGTAGTAACAGGCTATTTTTAATAGTCTTATTGTAAAATCTCTGTTTTTGCTGAAATATCGTTTTCTATTCCGCATTACGCATTCCGAATTCCGCATTAAATATGTTATTCTCTTGAAATCAGGTCGGAAAGTGATACGCTGTCAAGATAATCATATATAAGCTTATCAAGCTTTTGCCATACGGGCAGCGACGGGCAAAGCCCCGAGCGCTTACATTCCTCGCCCTTTGTAAGGCAGGCGCAGTTTACGGGAACAAGCCCGCCCTCGGTCACCTCAAGTATTTCGCGGGCGGTGTATTCCTCGGGCTTGCGGTTCAGCCTGTAGCCGCCGCTTTTGCCGCGCTGACTTTCAATAAGCCCCGCGCGCGCCAAAGCCGACACAATAGCCTCTAAATATTTAAGTGAAATTTCCTGCCGCTTTGCTATATCGGACAGCGGAACGGTCTCGCCGGTATGCTCGGCAAGGTCCGCCATAACCCGCATAGCGTAGCGCCCTTTTGTTGAAATCATCATAATGCGTTTACCTTACGGGGTGTAAATTTCCCCGTTTTCAAGCCTTTTCCAAAGAAATTCGCCGTTTTCAAGCGTCATATACCCGTGCGGGCTTTGCTCTTTGGGTATGGAAACAGAGCCGGGGTTTAAATATCTGAAATTACCCATATCCTTATCCGCCGGAATATGCGTATGCCCGTTTAAAAGTATATCTCCCTTACATAACGGCGGCGGATTATCGCAGTTAAACTTATGCCCGTGCGTTGCGTAAATCACACGGTCACCAAGCGGAAGAACCGCATAATCGGCAAGAATAGGAAAATTCAAAACCATTTGGTCTACCTCTGTATCGCAATTGCCGCGAACACAGAAAAGCTTTTCCTTTAAGGGGTTCAGCATTGCAATAACCTCTTTCGGCGCGTAATCGCGCGGCAGGTCGTTGCGTGGGCCGTGGTAAAGAATATCCCCGAGCAGGAAAAGCCTGTCGGCTTTTTCCCGCACTAAGGTATCAAGCAGCATTCGGCAGTAATATGCCGAGCCGTGAATATCGGACGCTATAAGCAATTTCATAAAATCAACCCGCTATAAGAAAATATGCTATAACTATTACGCCGAGCGCTATGCGGTAGTAACCGAACAGCGAGAAATCGTGACGGCGAACATAGCTGATAAGGAATTTTATTGCGATAACCGACACAATAAACGAGGTGAGCGTTCCCACAGCCAAAACGGCAAGCTCCATACCCGTAAACGTAAAGCCGAATTTTAAAAGCTTTATAAGGCTTGCGCCGAACATAACGGGAACTGCCAAAAAGAAGCTGAACTCCGCCCCCGCAACGCGCGAAACGCCGAGAATCATAGCGCCCAGAATGGTAGAGCCACTGCGCGAAGTGCCCGGAATTAAGGAAAGCGCCTGAAAGCAACCTATTAAAAGCGCGGTTTTATAGGAAAGCTCGGGTATGCTGTTTACCTTAGGCTTGCGGTTTTTATTCATTTTTTCTATTACGATAAACAAAACACCGTAAACTATAAGCGCGGCGGAAACCACCTGCCAATTGTGGAAATGCTTTTCAAAATAATTATCAAACGGAATACCGACGATTGCCGCCGGCAGCATTGCCGCAATTACCTTGAACCACATATCCATAACGTCCTTTTTAATTAAGCCGTTACCCTTTGTTATGTAATTATAGCCCTTAGTTTTATCGGCGGTAAAGGGCCACATTTTGTTCCAGAAAATAACCACCACGGCGAGTATCGCGCCCAGCTGAATAACAACGTTGAACATCTCCATAAATTCATCCGTCATTCCGAGTTTTATAAACTCGTCGGCAATAATAAGATGTCCCGTGCTGCTTATGGGCAGCCACTCGGTAATACCCTCAATAATTCCTAAAATAATTGACTTAATAATATCCATAATTCCCCCAAAGCACTTAAGACAAGCAGTCAGTAATAAGCTAAAAAATCTATTTTTGCGGCGGAACGCCGCATTATTTGTTTTTCCGCTGACAGGTGCGGCGGAAAAACACCTTATAAGCGGAAAAATGCCGTTTAAGCATTTTTCCAAGAATACCGAGGTGGTATTGGCGGGGATGGAGTGCAGTCCGGAAATCTTTGATTTTCGAGCGAACGGCATTCCCGTCCAAAAGCGTGGCGAAAAATCGACACGCTGATATAAGGTTACTTCATTTACCTGCAAGCTCCTTATATAACCTGATATACGCGTTTGCGGAAATGCCCCAGCTGTTATCGCACCGCATACCTCTTTTGCGCAGAATATCCCATCCCGCCTTATCATCGTAGCCTGCAAGTGCGCGCCAGACCGCGTTTTCCATCTCGTGCGCGTTATAGTTTTTAAAGGTAAATCCGTTGCCATCACCGTCGCCGCTGTCGGATACGGTATCGTTAAGCCCGCCCGTTTCACGCACAATCGGCACTGTGCCGTAGCGAAGCGCAACCATTTGTGCAAGTCCGCACGGCTCTGTTTGGCTGGGCATTAAGAACATATCCGCTCCCGCATATATTTTATGCGCAAGCTGCGGATTAAAGCCCAATTTCAGCGCAACCTTATCGGGGTGATTTTGCGCGGCGTTATGGAAAAATGTTTCAAATTCCCACTCGCCGGAGCCTAAAATGACGAATTTCAGATCCGCCTTTAAAAGCTCCTCAAAAACGCATTTCACAAGGTCAAGCCCCTTGTGCTTTACAAGGCGCGTTACAATGCCTATAACGGGCGCGTCGGTTTCGGGCAAGCCCATTTCCTTTAAAAGCATTTTCTTATTATAAGCCTTATTTTTCAGTTCGTCAACAGAATAATTTTTATAAATCAAATTATCTCTTTCTGGGTTGTAAACATCATAGTCAATTCCGTTTACAATGCCCGTAAGCTTATAGGTAAACTGCTTTAAAATATTATCAAGCCCGTTTGAATAATAAGGCTCCAATATTTCGCGCGCATAGGTGGGAGATACGGTTGTAACCTTATCGGCGCACTGTATAGCGCCCTTCATAAGATTAACGCAGCCGTCGTACTCAACAAGGCTTTCCGATTCATACGGCAGCCCCAAAACATCGCCCGTAAGCTCGTGACCGTACTTGCCCTGGTACTGTATGTTGTGAATTGTGAAAACGGTTTTTATATTGCGGTATAAATCGTTATTGCGGTATATCGTATCAAGATATACCGGCACCATAGCCGTCTGCCAGTCGTTGCAGTGTATAATATCAGGCGTAAAGCCTATGTGGGGTATAATATCAAGCACCGCGCGGGAGAAGAACGCAAAGCGCTCGGCATCATCGTAATGACCGTAAAGCCCGTCTCGCTTGAAATAATATTGGTTATCTATAAAGTAGTAAATAACGCCGTCCATATGGGCTTCGAATATTCCGCAATACTGCCGCCGCCATGCAACAGAAACGGTTATACTACAGATAAAGCTCATTTTTTCGCGCAGCTCATCCGGAATGCAGCTGTAAAGCGGCATAACAATGCGGCAGCCCACAAGCCTTTTTCTGAGCGCCTTGGGCAACGCGCCGGCAACGTCCGCCAGTCCCCCTGACATTGCAAATGGATAAGCCTCGCTTGAAGCAAATAATACTTTCATTTCTTTCTCCTATCTGTTTTAAAGCGCTTGATTTTTCTTTATAAAGAAGCTCTTGGCGGCAGTGCCTTTCAGCACCATTCCCGCCCCTACCGAAGCGTTTTTATCGGCAATAACGTTCACAAGCTGCGCACCCTCGCCTACCGCGGTTTCCTGCATTAAAATGCAGTTTTCCACAACCGCGTCCTTTTCAACGGTAACACCCCTGAAAATAATACTGTTGCGCACGGTGCCGTTTATAACGCAGCCGTCGGCTATAAAGCAGTTTTTAACAACCGCCTTTGTGCCGTTGCGGGTGGGCATATCGTCGCGGGTCTTTGTAAATATGGGGCGTTCCTTATTGAAAAGCATAGAGCGAACGTCCTTATTGAGCAGGTCCATACTCGCCTTATAATAAGCCTCGGTGCTGTCAAGCACGGCGGCATAAGCCTTGTGCTCGTAGCCGTAAATTCTGAGTTTATCAACTTTTTTTGCCAAAACGTCCCTTGCAAAGCTTACCTCGCCCTCGTCGTGCGCGTCGTTTATAAGGGTGAGCAGCAGCTCGCGCGAAATAATAATTAAGCCTATGCAAAAATCGGTCTCGTTTTTGCTTTCAATATCAAATTTCAGCTTTTTTATTCTGCCGCCGCGCCCTATTTCGGGGAACATTGTGTCGGCGCAGTTTATAGGCGGCTTTGCGGAGCGGTAGGCTAAAGTAACGTCCGCGCCGTTCTCGATATGTTTATCAACCGCGGCGGAAATATCAATATTTGAAATAACGTCCGCATTGCATATTACAATATAATCCGCCTTGCAGCGGTCTATATAATCCCGTGCGCCGTAAAGTGCGTCCACCGTGCCGTTGTAGCGTTTGACGCCGCTTGTAAGGTAGGGCGGCAAAAGGTACAGCCCACCGCTTTTGCGGTCTAAATCCCAGTAAACGCCGCTGCCCACATGGTCCATAAGCGAACGGTAATTTTCCTTTGTGATAATGCCCACGCTCGAAATGCCTGCGTTCACAAGGTTTGAAAGCGGGAAATCTATAAGGCGGTAGCGCGCGCCGAAGGGTACCGACGCCATTGAGCGCTTTGCCGTCAGCTTTTTAAGCAGATCGTCGTTAATATTTGCGAAAACAAGTCCCGCAACTGCCGATGCTCTCATATTCTCTCCCCCTCCTTAACATTTTCGGTAATCATTTTATCGGGGCTAATGACGGCGTTTTTCCCGACTGTCAGGTTATCGCCTATAACGGTAATTCCCCAGTTTTCGGTGCCTGCAACGGCGGGGTCTGCGCCCACCTCCGCGTTTTCTTCAATCACCGCGTTTTCCGCAATTATGGAATAGCGCACCCTTGCGCCTTTTTTAATAACCGCGCCCGGCATTACAAGCGAATATTCAACCGTTGCGCCTTTTTCAACTGTAACGTTTTCAAAAAGAATTGAATAGTCAAGCGTTCCGTAAACCTCGCAGCCGTCGGTTATAAGCGAATTTTCAACCTCGGCGGAATCGGATATATACTGCGGCGGCATACCCGTGGTTCTTGAATAAATGCGCCAGTTCTGGTCGGCTAAATTAAGGTCGATTTTGGGGTTTAACAAATCAAGGTTTGCTTCCCACAGCGAATTTACAGTGCCCACGTCCTTCCAATAATCGTCAAACCTGTATACACGCATATTTTCGCCCGCGTTAAGCATTGCGGGAATAACGTCCTTGCCGAAATCGTTTGATGAATTGGGGTTCTGCTCGTCCTCGGTAAGGTATTTTTTAAGCTTATCCCAGCTGAAAACATAAATGCCCATTGAGGCTAAGTTGCTTTTCGGGTTTTTCGGCTTTTCCTCAAATTCGTAAATAGTGCCGTCCTCGCGGGTGTTCATAATTCCGAAACGCGAAGCCTCTTCATGCGGCACTTCAAGCACGGCTATGGTGCAAGCGGCTTTGTTTTCAATATGTTCATTTATCATTTTTGAGTAATCCATTTTATAAATATGATCGCCCGAAAGCACCAGCACAACCTCGGGGTCATAGCGCTCTATAAATTCAAGGTTCTGATAAATGGCATTTGCCGTGCCCTTGTACCAGTCGCCGCCCTGCTGACCCCGGTACGGCGGCAGAATATGCACCCCGCCGTTTGTGCGGTCAAGATCCCACGGCTTGCCCGAGCCTACATAATCGTTAAGCTCCAGCGGCTTATACTGGGTAAGTATTCCCACCGTGTCAATTCCGGAATTTGCGCAGTTTGAAAGCGGAAAATCAATTATTCGGTACTTTCCGCCATAGGGAACGGCAGGCTTGGCTATTTTAGCGGTAAGCACGCCCAACCGACTGCCCTGACCGCCCGCCAAAAGCATTGCAACACATTTTTTGCTGTTCAAAAATAACACTCCCGTCAACTAATATAGTACAAGTTATAAATACTTGCTTTCTTAAAAAAATATTACTTTTTATCCCTGCTCGCCGGAACGCGGTAATAGCTTACCGACATAGCGGGAATTTCAAGCGCAACCGAATTTTCATAGCCGTGCATAGGCACTTTTTCGGATTTATAGCTCTTTGCTGTGTGCGTTTTTCCGCCGAATTTTTCATCATCCGAGCAGAAAACGCGCCTGTAACTGCCCGCGCGGGGCACGCCTATGCGGTAGTTTTCTCGCGCCACTGGTACAAAATTACAAACCGTTATAATTTCATTACCCGATTTATCAATTCTTCTGAACGATATAATGCTCTGGCGGTTATCGTCGTTTGAAATCCAGCTGAAACCGTCCCACGAATAATCAATTTCCCAAAGTTCGGGCGATTTAAGGTAGAATTTATTAAGATGCGCCACATAGCTCTGCATATTTTTATGCGCGTCATAATCGAGCAGCAGCCAGTCAAGCCCGTTTTTGTAGTTCCACTCAATAAACTGCGCAAACTCCTGCCCCATAAACAGCAGCTTTTTGCCGGGGTGGACCATCATATAAGTATAAAACGCCTTGAGCGAGGCAAACTTCATATCGTATTCGCCGGGCATTTTTTCTATCATAGAGCATTTTCCGTGCACCACCTCGTCGTGCGAAATGGGAAGAATAAAGTTTTCGGAAAACGCATAGAAAAACGAGAATGTAAGGCAATCGTGATTATCCTTGCGGAAAAGCGGGTCAAGCGACATATAGCGGAGCATATCGTTCATCCAGCCCATATTCCACTTAAAGTTAAAGCCCAGCCCGCCCGTGTGCGGCGGCTTTGTTACAAGCGGCCACGCCGTTGATTCCTCGGCAATCATCATAACAGAGGGGTCTGCGCCGAACGCTGCGGTGTTAACATCCTTTAAAAACTGCACTGCCTCAAGGTTTTCTCTGCCGCCGTAGGAATTGGGCACCCACTCGCCGCCCTGTCTGCCGTAATCAAGATACAGCATTGAGGCAACCGCGTCTACCCGCAGCCCGTCAATATGGTATTCCTTAATCCAAAACACGGCGCTTGAAATTAAAAAGCTGCGAACCTCGGGCTTTCCGTAATCGAAAACCACCGTTCCCCATTCCTTATGCTCGCCCTTGCGGGGGTCGGCGTATTCATAGCAGGGCGTGCCGTCAAAACGGTAAAGCCCGAATTCATCCCGCGGGAAATGCGCGGGTACCCAGTCAAGAATTACGCCTATGCCGCTTTCGTGCATAATATCGACAAACTTTTTAAAATCATCGGGCGTACCGTAGCGCGAGGTCGGGGCAAAATACCCCGAGACCTGATACCCCCAAGAGCCCTCATACGGGTACTCAGTAATCGGCATAAGCTCAGCATGTGTATAGTTCATTTTCTTCATGTACTTTGAAAGCTCGCGCGCCAGAGTGACATAATCGTAGGTGTTGCCGTCCGCAAAGTGTTTCCACGAGCCGGCGTGAACCTCGTATATATTCACGGGGGATTCGTAAATATTGCATTTGCGGCGCTTTTCCTGCCACTCGCCGTCGTTCCAATCATAATCGGAAAAATACAGCTTTGAAGCGTTTGCGGGCGCGGTCTCAAAATGCCGCGCATACGGATCTGATTTTAAAACCGTAGCGCCGTCAGGTCCTATTACGGCATATTTATACACTGCGTAGTTTTTAAGCCCCGGTATTTTAATTTCCCAAATTCCGCCGTCCTTTTTATTCATAGGGTCAGCGGATACATCCCATTCGTTAAAATCCCCTACAACCGAAACAGCCGCGGCATTCGGCGCCCAAACCCTGAAAAGCGTTTTGCCCTTTTCGGAAAACGCGCCCAAATATTTATAAGCGTCCGAAGCGCCTGCTGATGAAAATGCTTTTAAAAATTCCTTCATAATGCACCTCTTAACGTAATTAACACATATATTATAGCAGTATTAAAGGCAATTATCAAGTCATTTTTGTTAAATCTCCGAAACAAATATAAAAAATATATGTCGGTATTTGTGAATACGCAACAAATATCGACATATATTTACACATAAAGCAAATATTTACTTTTTAAGCGCCAATGCTTTTTTGGCTTTTTCCGCAATATTTACGGCGCGCAAGCCGAACTCATCAAGCAGCTTGGGTGCAGGTCCCGAATGACCGAATACATCATAAACGCCGAGCTTCAGCACCGGAACAGGATAATTTTCGGAAAGCAGCTCCGAAACAGCGCCGCCGAGCCCGCCTATAACCGAATGTTCCTCTGCGGTAACAACAGCGCCCGTTTCCTTAGCCGCCTTTAAAATAATATCGTTATCAAGCGGCTTTATTGTATGAATGTTTATAACGCGCGCGTTTATGCCCTCGTTTTTAAGCAGTTCGTGAGCCTCTAACGCCTCGTTTACCATAAGACCCGTAGCAACTATTGTAACATCGTTACCCTCGCGCAGTTCTACACCCTTGCCTACTTCAAACTTATAATCGTCGCCGAATATAACCGGAACGGCAAGTCTGCCGAAACGCATATAAACGGGTCCGTCAATTTCCAGCGCGGCTCTTACCGCCTTTTTAGCCTCAGTTTCGTCCGCCGGGTTTATAATAGTCATTCCCGGAATTGTGCGCATAAGGGCTATATCTTCGCAGCACTGGTGGGTAGCACCGTCCTCACCGACGGAAATTCCCGCGTGGGTCGCGCCTATAATAACGTTAAGGTGGGGGTAACCTACCGAGTTTCTAACCTGCTCAAAAGCCCTGCCCGCCGCAAACATTGCAAACGAGCTGCAAATTACCTTTTTACCCGTAGCCGCTATACCTGCTGCAATGCCTATCATATCAGCCTCGGCAATACCGCAATCGTAAAATCTTTCGGGGTACGCCTTTTTAAACATACCGGTCTGCGTAGCGGCGGCTAAGTCCGCGTCCAAAACCACAAAATCGTCTCTTTCAGCGCCAAGCTCAACCAAAGCGCTGCCGAAGCCTGCGCGTGTTGCAACCTTTTTAATTTCTGCCATTATATTCCCCTCCTCAATTCAGAGCGGCAAGCGCCGCATTAAGCTCTGTCATTGCCTGCTCGTACTGCTCGTCATTCGGGGCGGAGCCGTGCCAGCCTACTGCGTTTTCCATAAAGGAAACACCCTTGCCCTTTACGGTCTTTGCAATTATAGCAACCGGCTTGTCCACTGTTTCAGCCTCTTTCAAGGCGTTTTCAATTTCTTCAAAGCTATGGCCGTCAATAGTGATAACGTGCCAACCGAACGCCTCGAACTTTTTATCTATGGGGGCTGCCGAGTTTACCTCTTCAATAGTTCCGTCTATCTGCAAATTGTTGTAGTCAACAAATGCGGTGAGGTTGGAAAGTCCCTTGTTTCCGGCGAACATAGCCGCCTCCCAAACCTGACCTTCCTCAATTTCACCGTCGCCCAAAACGGCGTAAACCTTAAAGCTATCGCCGAAATGCTTAGCCGAAAGCGCCATTCCCACAGCGGCGGAAATGCCCTGACCGAGAGAACCCGAGGACATATCAACACCCGGTATATGCTTCATATCGGGGTGACCCTGCAAAATACTGCCTATCTGACGCAGTGTTTTAAGCAGTGATACATCAAAATAACCGCGGTTAGCAAGGGTTGCGTAAAGCGCGGGCGCAGCGTGACCCTTTGAAAGCACAAAACGGTCTCTGTCGGCTTTTTTCGGGTTAGCGGGGTCTATATTCATATGCTTAAAGTAAAGATATGTGAGTATATCCGCACACGAGAGCGAACCGCCCGGGTGACCCGATTTAGCACTGTGCACCCCCTCAATAATACCCATTCTGACCTTGCACGCCGTTATTTCAAGTTGTTTTTTTTCGGCAGCGTCCATCAAATCATTCCTTTCCGAATAATATATTAAACCCTATCGGACTTAATTTCTGTTAAATAATCTATAAAATCGGCGACCGCTCCGTTTTCGCAGCTGCCCGCCGTAAAATCGGCATATGCCTTTATATCATCGGGCGTATCCTGCGGCACGGCGGAAATATCGGCGCATTTTATCATTTCGAGGTCGTTATAATAATCGCCCATTGCAAAAATGCCGCCTTTTTTAATGCCTAAAATTTTTGCGAGTTTTAAAAGACCACCCGCCTTTGAAACGCCTGCGGGGAACTGCTCGTAATAATTTCGCTTTTTGCCCGCTATAACAGCCGAGGTATCGGAAAAAGCAGAGCCCGCGCCGAGCGTAGAAATAAGACTTTTAACCTTTTTCAAAGTTTCAAGCTCACTGAAAAGATAAACCACCTTGTTCCATTTGTACTCGGCCGCCTCTTCAAAAGAGACGTTGCGGCTTTTAAGTCGCTCGTATTCCTGGTGGATTTTCGTTTCCTCGGTCTCGCGTATTGTAAGAATATCCGCGCCGCTGTGCGCCTCAATTCCCACGGGTAGACCCGTATCAAGCGCCGCTTTTGCAACGCGGTAATCGCTCTTTTCCAAAAACAGCTCGTCCAATACTTTTTCGTTTTGATAGTCGTATATCATACAGCCGTTTGCCACAACCGAGGGTGAAATATTCTTGATCTTTTCAAGCACGGGGCTGACTGCCCCCACCGTTCTGCCGGTGCAAAGCGAAAAATGCCCGCCTTCGCTTATAAAATACTCTATTTTTTTAATACTGCGCGGATTTATAATGCCGTTTACAAGCAGTGTTCCGTCAATATCGCACCCGAAAAGGCAATCGGAAAAAAGACCCATTTATTATACTCCTAATTTTGCAATTCCGCATTCCGAATTAAATCAATTTACAGCAGCTTTAATTTATTTAAAAAGCGTGTAAAATACTCAGGCAATGGCGAAGTAAATTCCATATATTCGTTTGTTCGCGGGTGAATAAAGCCTATTTTGCCCGCATGCAGGCACTGCCCGCAAAGCTCGGTTATAACCTTTTTAGGCCCGTACACATCGTCCCCCGCCACAGGGTGACCTATATACGCCATATGCACGCGAATTTGGTGGGTCCTGCCTGTTTCAAGCCGCAGCGTTAGGTGGGTAAAGCCCTCAAACCGTTCTGTAACGCTGTAGTGCGTAACGGCATTTCTGCCGCCGGCAACCACCGCCATTTGCTTGCGCTTTACGGGGTGTCTGCCGATAGGCGCGTCCACCGTGCCGCCGTCAGCCTGAAAGCCGCCGTAAACCACCGCTTGGTATTCCCGCGTAAATGAGTGCGCCTTTATCTGCTCTGCAAGGGATGTATGCGCCAAATCGTTTTTGGCAACTATTAAAAGCCCGCTTGTGTTTTTATCTATCCTATGCACTATCCCCGGGCGCATAACGCCGTTTATTCCCGAAAGCGAGCTGCCGCAATGAAACATAAGGGCGTTTACAAGCGTGCCGCTGTAATTGCCGGCAGCGGGGTGCACCACCATACCCTTTGGTTTATTTACCACAAGCAGGTCGCTGTCCTCATAAACTATGTCAAGCGGGATATTTTCGGGCGTTATATCGTACACGGCGGGCTCGGGCACTGTTACGGTGACGGCGTCCCCCTCCTTTACCTTATCGCTTTTAGCGGCTTTTCTGCCGTTTATCGTCACACATCCGTCCGCTATAAGCGCTGCGGCACGCGAGCGCGTTATATCGGCAATTTCGGAGGTAAAAACGTCAATTCTTGTGGATGTATTATCTGCGCCGACCGTTTCGGTTATTTTATTCATCGGCCTTTTCCGCGCTTTTCCGCTTTGATTCCTTAACCGAATCTATAAGGAAATAAAGTATTAAAAGCCCCGCGCCTACCACTATTGCGCAATCGGCGACATTAAAAACAGGGAATGACGGGAAAAACTCAAAATGCAGAAAATCAATAACGTTACCGTCTCTGAATACGCGGTCTATCATATTGCCTATTCCGCCCGAAAGCACAAGCATAATAGCCCAAAAAAGCAGCTTGTTTTTCTTGCCGTATTTTTTATAAAGAATTATGCAAACCGCCATTACTATAACGGTTATGGGAATTAAAATATAGGTTTTGCCGTAAAGTAAGCCCCACGCGCCACCGCGGTTATGAATGTAAGTAAGGTCTATAAACCCGTTTAAAAACTCGCGGCGCTCGCCGAGCGTGAACTCTGCGGAAACCAAATATTTGGTAAGCTGATCGGTGCCGAGCAAAAACACGGCAAAGATTACAGCCAGTATATAAGAAAGCAAAAGGTCAGCCCCCTGAAAAATTATTCCTCTGTTTCAGCATTTTCGCCGGTCTCGGCAACCTTAAAGCCCGCCGGCTTTTCTGCCTTTTCCGCGGTGTTTTCTTCGGTATTTACAGGCTCTGCCGCTTTTGCCTCGGCTTTTATAAAGCTTTCGGGTGCGGGCGCTTTATCAACCGCTGCCGCTACTACCTCAGCCATTCTTTTCGGGTCCATGGGCGCTGTGTCGGGCAGGGTTTTGAGCATTTCAAGATGCTCCTTATATTTTGCGGAAAGCGCCGCCTTGAAAGCGGACATTTCCATTTTAAGCTTATCGTAAAGCAGCTGCTGGCGCGCAACACTGTCTTCTGCCGCGGCTTTCATACTGTCAGCCTTTATCTGCGCGGTTTTAACCATATCGTCAAGCTCTTTTTGAAGGTTGCCTTTACGCTCCTGCGCCTTTAATTCAAAGGCGGTGGCAAGCTCCTTTTCGCGCGCGGTCATCACTTCAATATTAGACTGCGCGTTGTTTATTATTTCCTCGCTCTTCTGCTTTGCCTCGTCCACTATCTGGTCTGCAAGTTTCTGAGCGCTCAATAATACGTTCTGAATACTGTTCTGCGAGCTTTTAAGGGTCTCTATTTCCTTATTCATAGAGTCAATTTTCGCCTTATACTCCTTAAAGGCGCGCTCAAACTGTATGTAGTCAGCCTCTATTCTGTCAAGAAGAACATCTACCTCCTCCTGCTTGTAGCCGCCCATAGCCTTTGTGAATTTTACATTCCTGATTTCGGCAACGCTTAACATTTCTTTACCTCCTGAATATACTTTTTATATTTTATTACAATTCTGTCCTTTTTAGTCCTGCCGTCAAGCGAGACTGCAATATATCTGCCTTTTCCCCTGACGGATATAACGTCTCCCGCCGCAACGCTTTTAGTAGGCTTTGAAACGGGAACGGAATTAACCGTTATAAGCCCCGCAGCTATAAGTTCGCAAACTTTAGAACGCGAAAGCCCGCATAAAGCCGCCGCAACGCAGTCTATTCGGTCGGAAGCGGCAGTGCCGGTAAATTCCTCTAATTTATCGCCCTCAGGCAGCGGAAACGTACAGCCCTCGGTTATATTAACCCCTACCCTGCCGATTTTTTCTACCTGATTTAAAATATAATCTTTAACGTCGTCGCACACAAAAACAACGGCTCTGCCCTCATCTATCAGAATATCCCCCACGGTCTCGCGTTTAATGCCGAGCGCCATAAGGCTGCCCAGAATATCGCGGTGGGAAAGCACATCCGCCTTTCTGAAAGAAACGGTAAGCGGCGATATAGGATAAGGAAAATCCTCCGCCCAATCGGGAAAACAGCCGAGCATTACCCGCTCTGCCCCCTCATAACCGCCGAAAAAATCGGTTCTGACCCGCGCATTTTTTAAAATGTTACGCGCAAGGGCGGCTTCTGCCGAGGTTAAAAAGCCCAAAAATTTCGGTGTGCAGGTTTTTTCGCAAAGCTCTGCGGTATCGTTAATTCTTGCCGGGAGCAGCTCTGCGTCCATTAAAAGTACATCTTGCTTTCGTCAAAATCGTCAAGCATAAGCTCGCCCATCACGTCAACATCGGTCGGAACAATTATAAAGGTGCTGTTTGCAACCTTGCGTATATTCCCGTTATTGGCATAGGCAACGCCGCTTAAAAAGTCGATAATTCTGCGGGAAACATCGCGGTTGGCAGCCTCTAAATTAAGCACTACCGTTTTTTTGGCGTTTAAATGGTCGGCTATTGAGGTTACGTCCTCAAAGCGGTCGGGCTTAACCAAAACCACCTGCATTTGCGATTGATTAAAATTAAGAGTCTTAGCCTTTCCGCCGCCCACTACACGCGGTGCGGGCTCACGGCGCTGAGGTGCCGCCGAAGGCTGTTCATGCTGCACGGGCTTGCGGCGCTCGGCAGGTTTTTCCTCCTCAACATCTTCTATTTCTTCATCGTAATCGTCTTCCTCGGGGATGCTCATAATATTTTTTATGCTATCAAAAAATCCCATTTTTTCCGCTCCTTATATTTTATTTGTAAATGCGTTTACCGAAAAGCGCGGTTCCCACGCGAACTATCGTCGCGCCTTCTTCCGCCGCAATATCGAAATCATTCGACATTCCCATCGACAAAACGCTCATACTACTATTATCTATGTTTTTGGCTCCAATGTCAATAAACAGTTTATACATATTACGGAAATATTTTCTCGTATTCTCATACAAAGGGTCAATCGGCGGTATTGCCATAAGCCCTTTTACCGAAATTCCGGGCATTTCCGCAATTTTTCTTACCGCCTGCTCGGTTTCTTCGGGCGCAAAACCCGATTTGCTTTCTTCGTTTCCTATATTCACTTCAAGCAAAACGTCCATTGTAATACCCGCTTTGCAGGCTTGCTTTGAAATTTCGGCGGCAAGCTTTTCTGAATGAACCGACTCTATCATTTCCACCTTATCAATTATATCCTTAACCTTGTTGGTCTGTAAGTGCCCGATAAAGTGATTGTGCGCAGGCTTTATAAGCCCGTTTTTCGAGAGCAGCTCCTGCACCCTGTTTTCCCCTATGTGGGTAATTCCGAGCTCTATTGCGCGGTTTACGGTTTCGGGGTCAACCGTTTTTGTGGCGGCAAGCAGCGTTACGGCGTTTTCGGGTCTGCCCGATTTTTGCAAAGCTGCCGATAACCGCTTTTTAACGGCATTATAGTTTTCGGTAAGCTCGCTAACCGACAATTTTTCCGTCATAAAGATTTTTCCCCCTTGTCACAACCTCGTCGTAAAGTCTTAATACGTTTTCGTCCTCGGTCTGTTTTTCACAGATTATATAGCTGTCGTTTGAAAAAAGCACATTTACCTCAACAAACTTTATCTGCATACCCGTAAGCACATAAACGCCGCGCTTTGAGTCAACCACGCGCAGGGCGTTTTTGGGCACCTTAAGCCCGCTGTATTCCTTTTTAACCACCGTCATAGGACCCGATCGCATCGAGGCTAACTCGCTGTTCATATCGCTGCACTCAAAAAGCAACACGGCGGAGGATGAGCTCTCCGAAATATTTATTTTTTTAACCGTTACCGGCATTTGCGGGTATGATTTAACCGAGGTGTAAATTATAAGGCTGTCGCCCTCTTTATATTTAAGCGATTCGTTAATACTCACCTTCGCCGCAATATACCACTCGTAATCGGAAACTATTTTCCCAATAACGTCCGCCGGCGTTTGCTCCGCCTTTACGGAATCCAGCTTTTCGGGGGTGAGCGTATCTAAAATATCGGTAGTAAGCGTTTGCTCGTATCCGTCTGTTTTGGAGACGAAATAGCCCGATTTTTCCGCCTTAATTGTGCCCTTTGCCGCCGGCAAGGAAGCCGAAAGTGTGGAAAGCTCGGATTTTAATGCTGCAAGCTGCGAAGAAAAATCAGCCGTTTCTCCCATTGCTATCTGCCTGCGGTTAAGTGATGAAAGCAGGTTTTCTTTACACTCCGAATAGCCGTTGAATTTTCCGCCCGAAACGCTTACGATCATACTGTCAAGGCTTTTCTGCACCCTGCTGTTTATCATATCAAGGTCAGCCGCCTCTAAGTCGTTGTAGCTCAGCATTTCTTCAATATCGGTAATCTTGGTGTTTACGCTGTCAATATTGGTAAGCGTTATTGAGGCCGATTCGTTATCGTAAATATTGGCTATAACGCCATCCTTTGCAACGCGGCTGCCGTCGGAAGCAATAAAGTGCATAACGCCGCCGCTTTGCGATTTTACAAGCGTTTCATTTCTTATAATAAGCCCTGTTATATTAAGCCCATCCGCCGCGGTGTAGTAGGTCGCGCTTTCTGTGCTTATCGGCTTATATACCGCCGCCGCTGCCTGATGAACGAAAAAAACCGCTATAAGCAGCACCACAAAAAATTTAAGTACCTTTTCGCTTTTCAATCGGTTTCCTCCGTTCTTAAAAATTTTTCAACTGTTTTTACGGCACTTGCGAATACGTCGTCGGTTTCATCGGCATATATCCAGTTAATTCTTCCGTCCCGCCTGAACCATGTAAGCTGGCGCTTTGCGTATCTCCTTGTTTGTCTTTTAAGGTTTTCTGCGGCTTCCTCTAAAGTAAGGTCGCCCGAAATATAGCCGCTCAGCTCCTTGTGACCTATCGCCTGATATGCGCCGCCCGCGGTATTTTCAAGCGCCGCTTTTGCTTCCTCTATAAGCCCTGCGGACATCATTCTGTCCACCCGCAGGTTTATTCTGTCATACAGCTTTTCGCGGTCGCGGTAGGTAATGCCTATAATGCAGGGGGTTATTAATGCTTCGCCTTTTTTTGAAAGCGCGTTTTGCTCGGTTATTGTTCTGCCCGTAAGCCTGTAAACCTCAAACGCGCGTATTATTCGCTTTTTATCGTTTAAATTAAGTCTTTCGGCGGTATCTGGGTCAATTTCCTTAAGCTCATTCAGCATTTGCTCTGCGCCTACGCTGTCAAACCTTTTTTCAAGCTCGCGCCGCAAATTTTCGTCAGTTTCTTCCTCAATATAGCTTATATTATCGGCAAGGGAATTTATATAAAGCCCCGTTCCGCCCGCCACAATAGGCAGCTTGCCGCGGCTTGCAATATCCTTTATATGCGCGCGCGCCATTTCCACATATTCCGCAACCGAAAAACTGTCACCGGGCTCTAAAAATTCAAGCATATAGTGCGGTATTTCCTGCATTTCCGCCGTGTCGGGCGCGGCGGAGGCTATGTGAATACTCTTATATATCTGCATAGAGTCAGCCGAAACAATCTCGCCGCCAAACCGTTTTGCAAGCCTTATTGCAAGCTCTGTTTTACCCGAGGCGGTAGGACCCGCCACAAACACAGTTCTAATCTTGCTCATTGTATTCTACCGAACTGCTTTTCCAGCTCGCGCCGCTTTATTTCAAAAGCAACGGGGCGCCCGTGCGGGCAGTACATAACGTCGTCGGAATACAGCACCCTTTCGGCTAATTTCTGCATTTCAAGCGGGCTTGTCCTGCTGCCCGCCTTTATTGCCGCTTTGCAGGCTACCGTGTGGTACATATCGTCAAGCCTTTCGGCGTCGGGCGCTTTGCCCTTTAAAAGGTCGCCCGCAAGCTCGCTTATAACCGACGGTATATCCTCTTTTGTAAGCGCCGCGGGAACGGCCGATACCCTAACGGTGGAATTCCCGAAATCTTCAACCTCAAAGCCCGCTTTACTGAGCTTTTCGGTATTGGATATTACGGCGTTATATTCCTCCCTCGTTAAAGGAACGGTTACGGCGGTCAGCAGCGCCTGCATTTCGGTTTTTTGCTCTTTCTTCAGCTTGTTAAATAAAATACGCTCGTGCGCCGCGTGCTTATCTATCATAAACACGCTTTCCCCCATTTGCACTATAATATAGGTTAAAAACGCCTCGCCTATTAAGGTTACGGGCGGTTTTTCGTCTTCGATTTCACGCATTATGTCAACCGTCACTCTTTCGGGGGCAATCGGTTTTTCCGGTTGCACAATCGGCGGTTCAATAACCTCTTTAGGCACATATACCGTTTTTTCCGTTTCGGTTTGTTTATACTCAAGGTCTCTGAACGTTACAACTTCGGGAATATTATGTAAACTCGGCTTAACCTTGTATATTTCTTCGGCAACCGTAGGCTTGGAAATCGGCTGCTGGCGGTACTGTGCCGTGCTCATTCTTTCAAACGGGTTAAATACAGGTTCTTTTAGCTTTACCTCGGGGCGGGTATCCCCTTTTGAAAGCGCACTTTTGACCGATGAATAAACCGCGTCGAAAATTCGGCGCTCGTCAGAAAAACGTACCTCGGTTTTTGCGGGGTGAACGTTTACATCCACCGTATCAAGCGGGACGGTCAGATAAAGCACAAAGCCGGGGAACTTGCCTATCATTGCGCTGTTTTTGTAAGCCTGCTCAACAGCCGCCGTCACCGTGCCCGAGCGGACAAGTCTGCCGTTTAAAAACACAAATTGATAATTTCTTGTAGGTCTGCACGAAACAGGCTTACATGTGAGCCCCTTAACGCCTATTCCGTCAAGCCCGCCGTCTACTTCCATAAGCGTTCCCGCAAATTCGCGGCCTAAAACGCTGTAAACGGTGGTGTTTATCTTACCGTCGCCGGGGGTCATAAGAGATTGCTTGCCGTCCCTTATCAGTTTAAAGGCAATTTCCGGGTGCGAAAGCGCTATGCGCTCCACCACCGCCGCGGCGGCGTTCGCCTCGGAAACGTCCTTTTTAAGAAACTTCATACGCGCGGGTGTATTGTAGAAAATATCGCGTATAACAATTGTAGTGCCGTCAGGGCAGCCTGCCTCCTCGCACAGCCTTTCCTGCCCGCCGTCTATTTCGTAGTGCGTACCGAGGTCATTTTCACGCGGCTTTGTAAACATTTCCACCTTCGCAACAGAGGAAACCGCGGCAAGCGCCTCGCCGCGAAAACCCAACGTTCCTATTGCGTTCAAGTCGCCGCTGCTTTTTATTTTGCTTGTGGCATGGCGCAAAAACGCCGTGGGAACATCGTTTCTTGCTATTCCGCAGCCGTTATCGGTTATTCGCATATATGTAATGCCGCCGTGCTGAATTTCAACCGTTATGTTATCCGCTCCCGCGTCAATTGAATTTTCAACAAGCTCCTTTATTACCGAGGCAGGGCGTTCCACAACCTCGCCCGCCGCTATAAGCTCGGATATTTCTTTCGGCAGTACTTTAATTTCAGGCATTTTTGCACCTCACTTTATTGAGCGTGTCGAAAATTCGCCACGCTCTTGGACGGGAATACCGTTCGCAAAAATCAGAGATTTTTGACTGCACTCCCTACTCTTGCGGTACCCAAAGAAAATATTCGCTTGGAGCGCGAATTTTCTTTGACCGCGGCGCCATAAC
>OIYS01000565.1_pt1 | contig 24551 bp, 27 predicted proteins | sample 1588271 | NCBI WGS metagenome assembly OIYS01 (sample SAMN03283286) | human gut metagenome | biome: human-associated habitat; material: feces | host: Homo sapiens | place: Peru | collected 2012
AGTCTGGGCCGTGTCTCAGTCCCAATGTGGCCGTTCAACCTCTCAGTCCGGCTACTGATCGTCGACTTGGTAGGCCGTTACCCCACCAACTATCTAATCAGACGCAAGGCCATCTTTTAGCGGATTACTCCTTTCCCGATTGTACCATGTGATTCTCTCGGCATATGCGGTATTAGCAATGATTTCTCATTGTTATTCCCCTCTAAAAGGCAGGTTCCTTACGCGTTACTCACCAGTCCGCCACTAAAGCCATTGTTGTAAGTCTACTTCAACTTTCTTCGAACAAGTTCTCTGTCCATTTCCATTTCATTACAACGACTTCCGTTCGACTTGCATGTCTTATGTGCGCCGCCAGCGTTTATCCTGAGCCAGGATCAAACTCTCAACTTTATGGTTTATTTACTTCGATTATTTCTAATCTACTTAAATAACTTCTTGATTTGAGTTTTTTGACTCTTAATTATTTTCTGGCTGTGATTTCTCACAGTATTTTTTTATAGATAGTTTGCTTCTATCTTCCTTTATTATTTTTGGTTTCTCAAAGGTTTGTTATTTACTTTTCAATGTGCTTTTTTAAGTCTTCAACAAGATGTTCTTGCTGAAGACAATATCTATTTTAGCACAGCAATTTTATAAAGTCAACACATTTTTTAAATTTTTTTAAATATTTTTTAAAGAATTTTTTATTAGTTAATTTTTCCTTTATTTTTCGCCATTTTTCGCGTTTGAATTTATAATATTTTTTATTGTTAATCTTGTTTTTTATAAAATTATCATTATAAATTTTCAAATGCACCTTATTTAATTTCTGTTTTTAACAACTTCATACATTATAATTCCAGCTGAGACAGATGCATTTAATGAAGTAATTTTTCCTTTCATTGGAATTTTTACTAAAAAGTCACAGTTTTCTTTTACTAATCTGCTCATCCCAAATCCTTCACTACCAATAACAATTGCTATTGGCATTTTATAATCTTGCTTTGTATATATTGTATTTGTATCCATGTCAGTTCCACAAATCCATACATCTTGTTCTTTTAAATATCTAATTGTTTCATTTATATTATTAACTCTGGCAATCTTCATATATTCCACTGCACCTGCAGACACTTTGCTTACCGTACTATTCACAGAAGCTGCTCTTCTTTTAGGTATAATAATTCCATGAACACCAGCCGTCTCTGCAGTTCTAATAATAGAACCCAAATTATGTGGATCCTCTATTCCATCTAATATTAGTATAAATGGCATTTCATTTTTTCTTTTTGCTTCTTCTAAAATATCGTCTACTTCACAGTAATCATAAGGTGGTACTATTGCAATGACTCCTTGGTTATTTGGAGTTTGTGCAATTTGGTTTAGCTTGTTTCTTTCCATTTCTGTAACAATTATTTTTCTTTCTTTAGCTATTGCCAATATTTTATGTATTGAACCGTGTTTTTCTCCATTAGCTATTAATATTTTATTTATATCTCTGCCTGATTCTAAAAGTTCTAATACTGCATTTCTGCCTTCTACTTGATCATTATATTCTTCGTTTTCCATCAAATACTCTCCTATTTTTTTATTTAGTAATTCTATTTAAAAGACATTTGGTATTTTTTTGAATATCTTTTACTAATTTACTCTTCATCTAATTTAAGGACAGACAAGAATGCTTCTTGTGGGATTTCAACATTACCTATTTGTCTCATTTTCTTTTTACCACGTTTTTGCTTTTCTAGCAATTTCTTCTTTCTAGTTATATCTCCGCCATAGCATTTAGCCAGTACATCTTTTCTCATTGCAGATATAGTTTCTCTTGCTATGATTTTACCTCCAATAACGGCTTGTAGTGGAATTATAAATAATTGCCTTGGTATAACATCTTTAAGTTTCTCTACCATTTTCTTTCCCTTTTCATAACTACTATCTCTATGTACTATAAATGATAAAGCATCCACGCCTTCTCCATTTACCCATATATCTAATTTTACTAAGTCTGACCTTCTGTACTCTTTAAATTCATAATCAAATGAAGCATAACCTTTTGTTTTAGATTTTAAAGTATCAAAGAAATCATATATAATTTCATTTAAAGGCATTTCATAAATTAAGTTAACTCTTGTTGCATCTAAATACTTCATATCAATATATGTTCCACGTCTGTTTTGGCATATTTCCATAATTCCACCAACATATTCTTTTGGAGTGATTATTTCTGCTTGTACCATTGGTTCTTCCATATAGTCTATTTCATTCGGTGTTGGCATATCAGATGGATTATACAAATCTAATACTGTTCCATCTGTTTTATGTATTTTATATATAACTGATGGAGAAGTTGTTATTAAACTTAAGTCAAATTCTCTATCCAATCTTTCTTCTATTATTTCTAAATGTAATAAGCCTAAAAATCCACATCTAAACCCTGAACCTAATGCTCCTGATGTTTCTGGTTCATATTCAAGTGCGGCATCATTTAATTTTAATTTTTCTAATGCTACTTTTAAATTTTCATAATCGCTTCCATCTATAGGATAAATTCCACAGTACACCATTGGGTTTACCTTTTTATACCCAGGTAATGGCTCTTGGGCAGGATCTTCCTTTAAAGTAATTGTATCTCCAACTCGCACATCTTGTAGGCTTTTGATACTTGCTGCAATATATCCAACTTCTCCAGCCTTCAAATCATTGCTAGGCGCATATTTACCTGGTTCAAAATATCCTACTTCTGTAATTGTAAAACTCTTGCCTGAAGACATTAGAATCATTTCGTCTCCGACTTTGACAGTTCCGTCTTTAATACGTACATAAGCAATAGCACCTTTATAATTGTCATAAATAGAATCAAATATCAAAGCTTTAAGAGGAGCTGTCTCGTCTCCTGTTGGCGCTGGTAAGTCAGTTACTATTCTTTCTAATACTTGTTCTACATTTAAGCCTGATTTTGCAGAAATACATGGTGCATCTTGAGCTGGTATTCCTATAATGTCTTCAATTTCTTTTTTCACTTCTTCTGGTCTTGCATTTGGTAAGTCAATTTTATTTATAACTGGTAGAATTTCCAAATCATTATCAATTGCTAAATATACATTTGCTAAAGTCTGAGCTTCAACGCCTTGACTGCTGTCTACTACCAAAACTGCTCCATCACATGCTGCTAAGCTTCTAGAAACCTCATAATTAAAATCTACATGCCCGGGCGTATCTATTAAATTAAGTTCATAGTCATTACCGTCTTTTGCACGATACTTCATCCTAACAGCTTGTGACTTAATTGTAATTCCACGTTCTCTTTCTATATCCATATTATCTAAAACTTGATTTTCCATTTCTCTTTTAGATAATACACCTGTCATTTCAATCAACCTATCTGCTAAGGTAGATTTGCCATGATCTATATGTGCAATAATACTAAAATTACGAATAAACTTTTTTCTATCTTGCATATTCTTTCTCCTCGTTTTTACATATATGATATTTTAGCATATTTATATTTGAAAAGCAATTAAAAAGTTCTAACTAATATGTTAGAACTTATATAGAATTAGTCTCATTTAATCTTATATCTGGCAAAATGTTTCTATAATAATCTTGCCAATAATCTTCATTTAATTCATAATTGTCATATGTTTCATCATATAACTCAGGTTCATTTATTACGGCAAACATCACTCCTATAGTAATTATAGAGCTAATAATTATTACCGGAATTGCCAATGCACTAATAACCAAACCTGCTATTCCAATACCTTTTTTACCTCCTTCAATTTTGCTCTTTTTAGTAACATCTACTGCACCTAATATCAATCCAACAATTGCTAAAGCAAACATAATAAAACAAATAAATGGTATCCATCCCATTGATAATGATATAATTCCTAATATTAAAGAAGCTATTCCCATAAAAATCCCCCTTACTCAATTTACTCTTTAATTATAAAATATTTAGCATATTTTGTCAATTTTCTTTACAAAAAGCTTAAGTTAATATAAAATATGTTTAGATTATTTTTGAGGAAAGACTATGAATAAATTTATTTCAAAAAGTGAGCAAGATACTATAAATTTTGCTGAAAATTTTGCAAATCAATTACATAAAAAAGATATTGTTGTTTTGTCAGGTGATTTAGGTTCTGGCAAGACAAAATTTGTGCAAGGTATATTGAAACACTTTGGATTAGAAAATGAAATTTCTAGTCCTACATTTACTATTGTAAATGAGTACAATACAAATATTTGCCCTATATACCATTTTGACGTGTATCGTTTAGCTGATATTGACGAGTTTTATGCTATGGGTGGAGAAGAATATTTTGAAAATGGAATTTGTCTTATTGAATGGGGCGAAATAATTGAGGATGCATTGCCTTCTAATTATATAAAGATTACATTTAGTAAAAGTAAAGAAAATGATGAATATAGAGAATTGAACATAGAAAGGATTTCAAGATGAAAATACTAGCAATTGATACTTCTTCTAAGAATGCAGCTGTTGCAATTTTAGAAAATCAGAATACAATAATTGAATTAAATAATGATGATGAAAAAACACATTCTCAAAAGTTAATGCCTATGATTGACGAGGCCTTTAAAAAATCAAATTTATCATTAGATGATATAAACTTAATTAGTTGTTGCCTTGGTCCTGGCTCTTTTACAGGTGTTAGAATTGGCATTGCTACTGCTAAAGCATTTGCAGATAGTAAAAATATTCCTACAGTTGGAATTTCATCTTTAGAAGCTTTAGCTCACAATTTGAACCAAGACGGTCTTATTTGCAGTTTGATAAATGCCAACAATGGTAATGTTTATGCAGGACTTTTTGAAATTGTTGAAGGTAAAACTTTAAAGAGCAAATTAGATTTTCTTTCTTTTAAAGATTCAAATGGAGATATTTCACTAAATCCATTAAGAGATTTTGTTGAAGAAAATAACGAATTTTCTAGCATTTCATTTATTGGTGATGGTGCAGTTTTATATAAAGATTTAATTGAAAAATTGATTTTAAAAAAATACGATATTACTGTTATTGAAGAGCAAACTTCAACTGGTATAAGCATTGGAAAAATTGGTTATACTAAATACAAAAATGGTGAATATGGCGATTCAAGCTTTTTATCTCCTATTTATTTAAGAAAATCTCAAGCAGAACTTGCTTTAGAAGAAAAGAATGGAATAAAAAATGATTAGTGAAATGAATTTACAAGATTTAGAAAATATTAAAGATTGCTTGTTAACCGACTTTGATAATTTTTGGTCATACAATATTTTAAAACAAGAATTAGAAAATGGTAAATCAAAGTACTTTGTTGCAAAACAAGAAAATGAAATTGTAGGATTTGCTGGAATACTGTTAATTATTGATCAAGTCAATATTATGAATATTGTTGTAAAAAAAGATAAAAGAAACTTTGGTATTGGCTCTTTACTTTTAGAAGAAATTATTAGATATTCTAAAATACATAATGCAACTTCTATTACATTAGAAGTAAACGAAAAAAACATTCCAGCTATTAAGTTATATGAAAAATATGGTTTTAAACAAGTTGGTCTTAGAAAAAAATATTATAATAATGAAGATAATGCTATTTTGATGGACTTAGTATTTTAATTGGAGGTTCAACATCTCCAAACTGACAAAGGAGGAAATAAAATGAAAAAAACAAATGAACTTAATTACAAAGATTTAAAAATGGTTTGTAACCCTGATCAATTCAGTTTTGAAACTACTGAAGAACTAGACCCTATCAACACAGGTATTGGTCAAGATAGAGGTATTAGAGCTTTGGAGTTTGGCTTGAATGTTGATGTTAAGGGTTACAATTTGTATATAGAGGGTCCTAGTGGTGTTGGTAAAACAATGTATGCTCGAAATTATCTTAACACTATTTCTAAAAAGAAAAAGGTTCCTCAAGACTGGTGCTATATATATAACTTTGATAACCCAAACGAACCAATTGCTGTTTCACTTCCTGCTGGTGGTGGTAAAGAGTTTCAAGATTTAATGGACCACTTTATAAATGATGTTAAAGTTGATATTAAGTCTACATTTAATAATGAAGAATTTGAAAAAGAAAGAGCTTTAATTAAACAAGAATTTGAAGAAAAACGTAGTGTTTTAATGGCCAGATTAAATCAAAAATCTTCTGAATATGGATTTCAAGTTAAATCTTCTCAAACTGGTATCTACATGATGCCTGTTATGAATGGCAAAGCTATGCCTGAGGAAGAGTTTAATAAATTAGATGAAAATATTAAAAAACAGTATGAAGAAAAATCTACAATTGTACAACAACATATTATGGAGGCAATTGGCGAAATTAAAGCTATTGAAAGGGAATCTGCTAAAAAAGTGGAAGAATGGCAATCTAATGTTGCCCTACTTACTGTTAATACTCATATAAACTATATCAAATCAAAATATAAAAGAAACAAAAAAATTAATCACTTTTTAGATAGTATTAAGAAAGATATTTTAAAAAATATTTCATGTTTTGTTGATGATGGTAAAGTTAAACAACAACCTAATGTTCCTCAACCAAAACCAGAATTGGTAAAACCTTGGTTAAATTATAGAGTTAATTTGTTTGTTGATAACAGCCAAACTGAAGGTGCTCCTGTGGTTATGGACTCCAACTATTCTTATCACAATATTTTTGGTAAGTTAGAATATGAAAATTATTATGGAAGCTTAAAAACAGATTTTACTATGTTAAAACCTGGATTGCTTCATAAAGCAAATGGTGGTTATATTATTTTCCAAGCAACTGATTTACTAAGTAATAGTTTATGTTATGAAGCTTTGAAAAAAGCTTTAAGAACTAAAGAATTAGGAATTGAAAATGCAGCTGACCCTCGTTCTTCAATGGTAATGATTTCTTTAAAACCTGAGCCTATCCCTCTTGATTTAAAAGTAATTATTATTGGAGAAGAAAACATTTATCAATCTTTACTTGCAATGGATAATGATTTTAGAAAATTGTTTAAAATTAAAGTTGAATTTGAGGATGATGCTCCTATTACTTCTGAAAATATAAATAAATTAGCAAGATTTATTGCAGGATATTGTATGCAAGAGGAACTACCTCCTCTTACTAAAGAAGCTGTTGCAAAAGTTGTAGAATATGCTTCTAAAGTTGCTGATAATCAAGAAAAACTTTCTACTCGTTTTAATGATTTAGCACAAATAATTGGTGAAGCAGCCACATGGGCTAGAATAGGTCGTTCTAAGTTAGTTACTGCTGAATATGTTGATAAAGCTTTAAGAGAAAGAGTTAATAGAGTTAAAAAATATGATTCTCGTTATATGGAAATGATAAAAGAAAACACTTTGCTTATTGATACTGACGGATTTGTAACTGGTCAAATAAATGGTTTAACTGTTATGAATGTTGGTGAATACAGTTTTGGTAAGCCAGTAAAAATAACAGCTAATACTTATACAGGTAAAAGTGGAATTATAAACATTGAACGTGAAGTTGAACTTTCTGGTTCTTCTCATTCAAAAGGTGTTTTAATTTTAACAGGATACTTAGGTCAGATGTTTGCACAGGATATTCCTCTATCTCTTACTGCTAGTGTATGTTTCGAACAATTATATAATGGTGTTGATGGTGATAGTGCTTCAAGTACAGAGCTATATGCTATACTTTCTAGCTTGTCTGGTATTCCTATAAATCAAGCTATTAGTGTAACTGGTTCAGTTAATCAAAAAGGTGAGATTCAACCAATTGGTGGTGTTAATGATAAAATTGAAGGATTTTTCCAAATTTGTAAGATGCGTGGACTTAATGGAACACACGGAGTTATTATTCCAAAGCAAAATGTTCATAATTTAAATCTTTCTGATGAAGTTATTGAGGCTGTTAAAAATGGAGATTTTCATATTTATGCTATTTCTACTATTGAAGAAGGAATTGAATTATTAACAGGAGTTCCTGCTGGTAAGAAAGATGCAAATGGACATTTTCCTGCTGGTTCAATTAATTATCTAGCTTATGAAAAATTAAAAAAATATGCTCAAGTTTCACAAAAAAATAACTAGTTCAAAACTAGTTATTTTTTTATATATAAGTAGCATATAATACTTTTTTATTTTGCACTTATTATTTTTCCTCCGCCTAGAACTATGTCATCTATATAGAATACTGCTGATTGACCTGGCGTTACACGTGCTGTTGGTTTTTCAAAGCACACTTTTATTAGGTCATCTCCTACCATCTCTATTGTTGCTTTGTCTTCTTTTGCTGAATATCTTGTTTTTACTAAGACTGGCATTTTGCCTTTAATTTCATCAACTAATAATAAATTAATTTCATTTACCAACATTTCTGTGCTATATATTTCACTTTCTTTGCCAACAATAACTTGATTTTTTTCCTTGTTAAAACCAATTACATACAAAGGCTCTTTATATGAAATTCCAAGTCCCTTTCTTTGTCCTATTGTATAATTATATAGTCCATTGTGTTTTCCTAATACTTCTCCATCTGAAGTTACTATATCTCCCGCTTCTGGCTTTATATCAGAATTATTTTCTAAGAACTTTTTATAGTTTCCATCTGGAATAAAGCATATATCTTCACTGTCTGGTTTGTTTGCTACCTTCAAATTGTTTTGTCTTGCTATCTCCCTTATTTGCTCTTTATTTTCAAAATCTGCTAGAGGAAACAATACATGTTCAATTAAATCTTTAGGAATTTGCCATAATACATAACTTTGATCCTTTTTCCCTGCATTTGACTTTTTCAAAACCCATCTTTTATATTTTTCACTATACTCTGTTTTAGCATAATGACCTGTTGCAATATAATTGCAACCAAGTTCTTTTGCTTTTTCATACATTGCGCCAAATTTTAAATACTTATTACATTCAATACAAGGATTTGGTGTTTTGCAGTTTGCATAACATTTAATAAAGTCATCTATTACATGTTTTTTAAACTCTTCTTTATAGTCATAAGTAAAATGTGGTACTCCAATTGAACTACAAACATTTTTAGCATCTATATATGTATTTATATTGCAACAACTGCTTCCTGCAAATAGTTCTAATGTTGTTCCTATTACTTCATATCCTTGTTGCTTTAGTAATAATGCTGACACACTGCTGTCAACTCCACCGCTCATTCCTAACAATACTTTCTTATTTTCCATTTTTCTCTAATAACTCCTCCATTGTATGCCATGCTAAAAGTACACACTTAACTCTGGCTGGCATATTTGATACATTTTTAAATGCAATTGCTTCTTCTAACTTTTTTAGTTCTTCTTCACCTTTAGTTTCTCTTTTTATCATATTTATAAATGTTTTTATAATTTCTTTAGCTTGCTCTATTGTTTTACCTTTTAAAGTATCTATCATAATAGATGTAGAACTTTGAGATATTGCACATCCATGTCCTGTAAAAGCCATGTTTTCTATTATGTTTCCATTTAGTTTAACCTGTATTTGTATTTCATCACCACAATTTGGATTATGACCCAATTCACAATAATCATAGCTTTCTAGATTTTTCTTGTTATATGAATTCATGCTATGTTCCATTATAAGGTCATTATAAATATCATCTAGTCCTTCCACTATTTTACTCCTTATTTATATACTTTTCAAACATTTTATATGTTTTATTTAGTGCATCAACTAATTTATCTACATCTTCTTTTGTATTATATATAGAAAAACTTGCTCTACATGTAGAATCCATACCCATGTATCTTAGTAGTGGTTGAGCACAATGGTTTCCAGATCTTATGCATACACCATTTACGTCTAAAATACTTGCAACATCATGTGGATGTACTCCTCTTACATTAAAAGATACAACAGAAGAATGATTTTGTTTATTTGGAGTAACATACATTTCAATAAAGTTTAGCTTAGACAATTCATTCACAGCATATTCTGTAACTTCTTGTTCTACTTTATTTATTGTTTCATATCCTATGCTTTCTATATAGTCTATTGCTGCTCCAAGCCCAACCACTCCCTCTACATTTTGTGTACCAGCTTCAAATTTATTTGGAAGTGGCGCATAGGTAGTGTTTTGCTCATATACATATTCTATCATATCTCCGCCCATTAGAAAAGGGGGCATTTTATTTAATAATTCTTTTTTTCCATATAATACACCTATTCCTAAAGGTGCAAACATTTTATGACCTGAAAAAACTAAAAAATCTGCATCTAAATCTTGAACATCCACTTTTGTATGAGGAATGCTTTGAGAAGCATCCACTATAACTATTGCACCTTTTTTATGTGCATATTTTATAATTTCTTTTACATTATTTATTGTTCCTAAAACATTTGATATATGAGTTATTCCAACAACTTTGGTTTTGTCTGTAATCTTACTTTCTATCTCTTCTTTCGATAGCTCAAACTCATTGTTTATATACATGTATTTAAGTATACTATTAGTTTGTTTAGTTACAAATTGCCATGGTACTAAATTAGAATGATGTTCCATAATTGATAAAACAACTTCATCATTTTGCTTTAAATTACTTAATCCATAAGAATATGCAATTAAGTTTAAACTTTCAGAAGCATTTTTAGAAAATATAATTTCTTCTTTATTTCTTGCATTTATGAACTTAGCAATTTTCTCTCTTGTATTTTCATATTGCTCTGTTGCTTCTAAGCTTAAACTATATGCTCCTCTATGTGGATTTGCATTAAACTTTTTATAAAATTCTTCAACTGCATTTATAACATATTGTGGTTTTTGCGAAGTAGCCCCACTATCTAAATAACTAATATCTCTATTTTCAAAAATTGGAAAATCTTTCTTGAAATCCATTTTAGTCAAGTCTCCTATCTATTTGTTCTAATATTTCTTGTTTTAATTTTTCATCTCTTATTGTTTGTATAATCTGATTAAATTTTGCTTTTACAAGTAATTTTATTGCATCTTTATAGCTTATTCCTCTACTCATAATGTAAAATAAATCTTTATTATCAACCTTTCCTGAAGCTGTGCTATGGTTTCCTTCAACATCATCTTCAGTACATAAAAGCATTGGTAAAGCTAATGATTTTGCTTTATCTGATAACAATATACAAAATTCATTTTCATTTCCTTTTGCCTTTTTACATCCCTTTTTGAAATCTATTGTTCCTTTGAAATGTTTTTTGCTTTCATCTTTTAAAGCTCCTTGCACATCAATATCAACCTTAGACTCTTGTCCATTTATATCAACTATATAATTTATATCTTTCAATTGATTTTGTGTTCCTAAGTAAATAGTTTTTACATTATTTTCGCATTTTTTTCCTAACGCATTTGCATAATAATTTGAAATACTATTTTTTGCCCCTATATCAATAATTGTATAATTTACTTTTGCGTTGTTTTCTATAATACTTTCAATTGATTCAAAATTATCTGACAATTCATTTAGCATATTTACAATTGCAATATTAACATTTGCATTTGCTTTAAGTTTGATTATTCCATTATGAAAACATCTGCTATTAGTATTTGAACTATATTGTATAACAAGATTCAAATCATTTTCTGCTAATATTTCAATGTTATTTACTAAATTTAAATTATTAGCATCAAAGTTATATACTAGTTTTACATTAGCATTTTTGCCTTCTGTTACAATTTTTAAATTATTATTTGAATTTTGCACTTTTAGTCCAGTACCATAAATAAGACTTGTATCTGTAACATCTTTGCTTATACTACAATTCTCATTTATAATTTCGACTGTTTCAAACTTTTTTAAATTGTTTGGAATATCTATGTCTAATTCAATATTATTGATATTAAAATTATTTGAAGTTCTTACTGGTGTTTCATTTAACCTCATCCTATTGCTCCTTCTAGCTCTAAACTAATTAAATTATTCATTTCTACCGCATATTCTAGTGGTAATTCTTTTGAAATTGGATATGCAAATCCTCTTACTATCATTGCTTTTGCGTCTTCTTCTGATAAGCCTCTGCTCATTAAATAAAATATTTCTTTATCACTTATTTTGCCAATCTTTGCTTCATGTGAAAACTCTACGTCATCTGTTTTTATATCATTTACTGGTATTGTGTCTGACCTAGAAATATCATCTAACATTAAAGATTCACAAGATACCAAACACTTTGACTTTTCTGCATTTTGTCCTATTCTTACAAGTGCTCTATATGTACAACTTCCTCCATCTTTTGATATAGATTTTGAGTTAACAACAGATGATGTGTTTTTAGCATTATGTACTACTTTAAAACCTGTATCTAAGTTTTGCCCTTTACCTGCAAAAGTAATTCCTGTATATTCTGTTTTGGCCCCTTCTCCATTTAAAATGCTCATTGGGTATAGCATTGAAACTTTAGATCCAAAAGAACCTGTTACCCAGTCTATTTCAGCATTTTTACCAACAATAGCTTTTTTGGTATTTAAATTCATCATATTTTTAGACCAATTTTCTATTGTAGAATATCTTAAATAAGCATTATCTTTTACATATAATTCAACACATCCTGCATGCAAATTTACTTTATTATACTTTGGTGCAGAGCATCCTTCTATAAAATGTAAACTTGCATTTTCTTCCACTATAATTAGTGTGTGTTCAAATTGACCTGATTCTGGTGAATTAAGCCTAAAATATGATTGTAACGGAATGTCTAATTTTACATTTTTAGGTACATATACAAATGAGCCACCTGACCAAACAGCTGCATGTAAAGCAACAAATTTGTGATCATTTATTGGTACACATTTCATAAAATGTTTTTTTACTAATTCTGGATATTCTTTTACTGCTGTATCCATATCAGTATATATAACCCCTTGTTTTTTTAGTTCTTCTTTTATACTATGATATACAACCTCTGAATCATATTGAGCACCAACACCTGCTAATGAATTTTTCTCTGCTTCTGGAATTCCTAATTTATCAAAAGTATTTCTAATATCTTCCGGTACATCTTCCCAATTAGAATTTAGCTTTGACTTTGGTTTAACATAAGTTGCAATTTCACCCATTTTTAGTTCTGATAAGTCAGGGCCCCAAGTTGGTAACTCTAGCTTATTGTATGTTTCTAATGCTTGTAGTCTTAAATTTAACATCCATTCTGGCTCATTTTTCTTTTTTGATATTTCTTCTACTATTTCTTTATTTAAACCTTTTTGCATTTTAAATTCATATTCATCTTTATTTTTTATATCATAAATGTTTCTATCAATATCATTTACATTTGTTTTTGCCATTTTATACCTCTAAATTCTTGTATTTTTCATATCCATTTTCTTCGATTTCTTTTGCTAAATTAGCGTCTCCTGTTTTTACAATTTTTCCGTCAATTAAAATATGTACAAAGTCAACTTTTAAATTTTCTAAAATTTTCATGTTGTGTGTTATGATTAAAACTGCATTTTCACTATTTTTATACATTTCAATACCTTTTGATACAGTTCTTACTGCATCTACATCAAGCCCTGAATCAGTTTCATCTAATATACTTAATTTAGGGTTTAATACAAGCATTTGTAATATTTCATTCTTTTTCTTTTCCCCACCAGAAAATCCTACATTCAAATTTCTGTCTACTAGTTTTGGATTCATATTTAATTCTTCTACATATTTTTGAATAGTATTTTTAAATTCAAAAATCTTTACTGGTTTGTTGACAATTTTGTTTTTGGCAGTTTTTAAAAAGTTTGTGCATGAAATTCCTGGTATTTCTACTGGTGATTGAAAAGACATAAATACACCTTTTTGTGCTATTTTATCTGTTGATAAATCATTTATGTTTTCACCTTCAAAAATTATTTCTCCACTCATTTTTTTATATTCTGGATTATTAAATATACAATTTGCAAGTGTTGATTTTCCCGCACCATTTGGTCCCATTATTACATGAATTTCTCCTTTATTGATATTTAAATTTAATCCTTTTAATATTTGTTTATCTCCTACATTTGTATATAAATTATTTATTTGTAATAAATTTTCCATTATTATCTCCTTTTCATACTAGCATACTAGGAATTATATCATCTAATTCCTAGTAAGTCAATAGGTAATAATTTATTTTACAGCCACTATACCGTAATAGACTCTTTTTAATAATATTCCTCTTTCTGTTTTGTACCTTTCTACATATTTATCAAATAAGTCTTTTTCAACTATTTCTCTGTGTTTGAATTCTATTCCTTTTGTTTCTGAAAAGTCATCTAGTATTGGTGTTTTTAAAAGAAGTGCCATTAAGTCATTCTCTGTTTCATAATATTCATTTTGTAATATTTCTACTTTTTCAATATTTTTAAATCCTGCTTCTTTTAAGTCAAAATAGTCTTTTTCAGATATGGCTATTTCGTCATAGTATGCTTGCCCTCTTCCAAACATCTTCTTTATATCCCAACAGTCTTTTTTATCTACTCCTCTTATTACAACCACTCCTCCTAATGTTAAACAATTATAGATTTGCTTTGCATCTATTATTGTATTTCTCGCTGAAATTAAGTCAAATGTTTCTTTTGGAAAGTCTATTCTCAAGTTATTCATCTTTATAAATTTAACTCTTTTATTTGAATATTTTTTTGCATTTTTCTTAGCTGTTTTTATCATTTCATCCGAAAAATCTGTAGCAATTATCATTCCAACTTCTGGATAATCTCTTAAAACTCTTTCTCCTCCACCTGTTCCTAAGTCTAAACATAATGATTTTTCATTAGTATTTTCTTTTATTTTTTCATAGAAATCCCAGGTGGTTAATTTTTCTGTTTTACGTTTTATTTGGCTAAAATCCCAATTTCCTATTTTTTCATAATAATTTAATTCACTTTTTTGCATTTTACTTCCTCCCTTTTACTGTTAATTTATAAACATATACAAAAAATCTTTCTTATATGAATATAGCAAAATCAACCATAATTTTGTTATGGTTAAAGTTTTGCCATTCATAAAGAAAGATTTTCAACATTCTTTATTATAATTTTCTTGGTAGTATCACGCGAATGGTCGAATTGAAATACTACATTATTATTATACTCAATATTAAGCTTAATGTCAAACTAAATTGAATTATCTTATGAGGTCTGCTAATGTTTTGCTGTCTACGTATTCATTTATTACATTATCTAATCCCTGCCAAAATGAGAATGTTTTACAATTTTCTTTTCTGTAACATTCTTCTCCACTTACACAGGCAATTGGTGCAAGGTCTCCTTCTGTTTTTCTTAATATATCTCCTATTTTATATTGTTCAGGTGATTTTGCTAGTTTGTAACCTCCATTGTTGCCTCTTGCTGTTTCTAAGTATCCTGCCTTATTTAATAAAGCAACAATTTGTTCAAGATATTTTAAAGACACCTCTTGTCTATTTGCTATATCTTTTAATGATATATAATTTTCATCATTGTGTGTTGCTAAATCTATCATTACTCTAAGGGCATATCTTCCTTTTGTAGATATTTTCATTTTTATCTCCTCCAATTGTTACTATTATACTACTATTTTGGTAGGATTTCAAGATAATAGATACACTATCTATAGAATATAAAAAAAGAGTGAAAAGTCATCTCTTTTAAAAAGATGCTTTTTCACCCCGTCCCCAAAGGCACCTATTCTTTTACTTCGTCAACTTTTTCTTCGCTAACTGTATCTGTAACTTCTTCTACAACTGGAGTTTCTGTTTCAACAGCTGGTGCTTCTTCTGGAGCAGCTTCAACTGGAACTTCTTCAGCTAATTCTTCTTTTACAGTAATTTCTTTGTTTTCAATTCTAGCACCTGTATTTTCTTTTGTCTTAGCAGCTTTACCAACTCTGTCTCTTAAGTAGTATAGTTTTGCTCTTCTAGCTTTACCAACTCTTACTACTTCAACTTTTTCTACTAATGGTGAATGTACTAAGAATGTTTTTTCAACACCTACACCATAAGAAATTTTTCTTACTGTGAAAGATGCATTTACTCCTCCGTTTTGTTTTTTAATGATAATTCCTTCAAATACTTGAATTCTTTCTCTATTACCTTCTTTAATTTTTTGATGTACTTTAACTGTATCACCAACTTTTAAATCTGGTATCTTGTTTTTTAATTGCTCGTGTTCAATTGATTTTACGATATCCATAACTTTGAATATCCTCCTTTCTTTTTATTTTAATAAATCTGGTCTTTTTTGTTTTGTTATTTCGAGAGATTTTTGTTCTCTCCATTTTCTTATATTTTCATGATGTCCAGATAATAACACCTCTGGAACCTTTTGTCCGTGGAATTCTTCTGGTCTTGTGTATTGTGGATATTCTAAAAGATTGTTTGTAAAAGACTCTTCTTGTGTAGATTCTTGTTTTAATACCCCTTGTATATATCTACTAACACTGTCTACTAACACCATTGCTGGTATTTCTCCACCTGTTAGCACATAATCTCCAATTGATATTTCTTCATCTACAATTTCGTCTATAACTCTTTGATCTATTCCTTCATAATGCCCACATAATAAAATTAAATGTTCTTGTTTAGAAAGTTCTAAGACTTTTTCTTGGTTTAACACATTTCCTTTAGGTGATAAATATATGACTTTTGCATTTTCTTTATTTGGTATTGAAGAATATGCATCATATACTACGTCTGGCATCATTACCATTCCTGCTCCACCACCATATGGTGTATCATCTACTTTTTTGTGTTTATCTTTAGAAAAATCTCTAATGTTGATTAAATTTATTTGTATTAACTGCTTTTCAATTGCTTTTCCAATAACGCTTTGCTTAACTGCTTCAAACATTTCTGGAAAAAGAGTTAATATATCAAATCTCATTATTTTTCCTTTCTTAAACTAATCCTTTTATTAAATGAACTATTATTTTTTCTTGTTCTAAATCAATTTGTTTAATAACTTCACCAATCCCAGGTAATAATATTTGTTTTCCATCTTCTGATTTTATAACATAAATATCATTTGCTCCTGAATTGTATATGTCTTCTACTTTTCCAAGTAATATATCTTCGTCAGTATAAACTGATAGTCCAAGTAAATCTGCTATAAAATAGGTATCTTCTGGAAGCTTTCTTGCATTTTCTCTTGCTATTTTTATATAGCAACCTCTATACTTTTCTGCTTCTTCAACAGTATCAATTCCTTTTAGTTTAAGTAAAATCTGATTTTTACTATATTTTACTTCGTCAATTTGAATGTCTAGTAATTTACCATTTTTTTCTACTAGAATAGATTCTAGTTCTTCAAATTGAGAAATATCGTCTGTAAAAGGATTTACTTTTACCATACCTTTAATTCCAAAGTGATTTACAATTTGACCTAATTCAAAATATTCTTGTTTCATAATTTTCCTCTAATCCACAAATTCAATAATTACCTTTTTGTGTTCTTTGGCAGCTAAAGATTTCATAACAGTACGAATTGCTTTTGCAATTTTCCCTTGTTTTCCAATTACTTTTCCCATATCTGAGTCTGCTACTTTTACTTCAAATACTGTAGCTCTTTCCTCTTCTCTTGAGTTTATAGTAACTTGTTCTTTATTGTCTACCAAATTTAGAATAATGGTTTCTAAAATTTCTTTCATTTAAGTTTTACCTTCCTTATGAAAATTATTTTTTAGCTACTCTTTCTACTAATTCTTTTACTGAATCTGTTGGTTTTGCACCATTTTTGATCCATGTAGCTAATTTTTCGTTATCTATTACTATTGTAGAAGGTTCTGTCATTGGATCATATGAACCAATTTTTTCGATGATTTTTCCATCTCTTGGGCTTTTAGAGTCTGCTACAACTATGTGATAGAATGGAGCTTTTTTAGCACCTTGTCTTTGTAATCTGATTTTTACCATTTGTTTTTCACCTCCTGAAAATTTGTTATTTATATTTTTTAAAATTAAAATCTTTCTCCATAATAATGTTAAAATCGCTGGTCCTTGGTGTCGAGCTTCCTTCCCTTGGATGTCACAAAAACAAATAAATTTGTTTTTGGACACTATCGGTTGGAACTCTCCAACCGTTACGCTTCGCTCCACCTTACGCGGACTGCGCTTTCTTTTAACATTATTATTCATTTTTTATTGAATATTTAAAATTTAAAATTTTTCAAGTCCATACCCTTCATCATCTTTTTCATTCCACCTTTGTTATTTTGCATTTGTTTCATCATTTTTTGTGTCATTTCAAAAGATTTCATAAATTTATTTATTTCTTGTACTGAAGTTCCACTACCTTTTGCAATTCTTACTCTTCTGCTTCCATTTAGTAGTTTTGGATTTTTTCTTTCAGCTTTTGTCATAGAACAAATCATTGCTTCTATTCTAACAAATTCTTTGTCGTCTATTTTTACATCTTTTAGCTGATTCATTCCTGGAACTAGTTTTAGTAAAGATGAAAATGAACCCATTTTTTTAATTTGTCTTAGCTGTGTTAAATAATCGTCTAAGTCAAATTCTTTTTTCTTAAGCTGTTTTTCTATTTTTTCAGCTTCTTCCAAGTCAAAACTTTCTTCTGCTTTTTCTATAATTGAAAGCACATCACCCATTCCTAAAATTCTTTGTGCCATTCTGTCTGGATGAAATACTTCTATATCACTTAATTTTTCTCCTGTTGCTGCAAATTTAATTGGTCTTCCAGTAACTTTTTTTACTGATAGTGCAGCACCACCACGAGTGTCACCATCTAATTTTGTAAGAACGACTCCATCAATACCTAGATTTTCATTAAATGATTTTGCTACATTTACAGCATCTTGACCTGTCATACTGTCTACTACTAATAGAATTTCATGTGGTTTTACATTTGTTTTTACGTTTTTAAGCTCTTGCATTAGTTCTTCGTCAATATGTAATCTACCTGCTGTATCTAATATTACAACATCATTTAATTTGCTCATTGCTGTTGACATAGCTTGTTTAGCAATATGTACAACATCTTTTGACTGTTCATTTGCAAACACTGGTATGTTAAGTTGGGCTCCAACTACTTGTAATTGCTTAATAGCTGCTGGTCTATAAACATCACATGCAACTAATAATGGCTTTTTGCCTTGTTTACGAAGTAAGTTTGCTAGTTTTCCTGCTGTAGTTGTTTTACCAGAACCTTGAAGACCTACTAACATAATAACTGTTGGTGGATTTGGAGTGAAATTTATTTTACTTTCTGTTCCTCCTAGAAGTTCTACTAATTCATCTTTTACTATTTTAATAACTTGTTGACCTGGCGTTAATGATTTTAACACATCTTGACCTAAAGCCTTTTCTTGTACAGATGCAATAAATTCCTTAACTATCATATAGTTAACATCTGCTTCTAGTAATGCAAGCTTTACTTCTCTAAGCATTTCTTTTAAATCTGATTCTGTAATTCTTGCCTTACCTCTAAGTCTTTTAGTAATATCTTGAAGTTTTGAACTTAATCCCTCAAAAGCCATCTGTTAGCCCCCTTTTCCTTTTTTATGCTAAACAACTCAACTCTTCTCTCACATGATTCAAAATTTTTTCAATTTTTTTATCAGAAGATGTAGTTTCAATTTTGCTTAATTCTTCTAATATTTCTTGAAGCTTACGTTCTTGATTTAATGTCTTTTTCATAAATGTTAGCTTTTCTTCTAATTCGAAAAGTTTATTTTCCCCCTTTTTTATTATGTCTCTTACTGCCTGTCTTGTTATATTATTATTTTCGGCAATTTCTGAAAGTGATAAGTCATTATTATAGTAATCATTTATTACTTGATATTGTTTTTCAGTTAGCATCTTCCCATATATTTGGCATAGCATACTTACTTTAACATTCTTTTCCAAATGACATCACTCCTTCATCTCGAGTAGTAATTACTTTTCTGGATTAGAAAAGTTGTCTGACCGTCGGGCTCATAACCCAAAGGTCAAAAAAATATTAGCATTATTTTGTAATGCTAATATACTTTACACTATTTTTGTTAATTTGTCAAGTGTTTTTATAATATTCACGCTATTTTTACTTAATTTTTACACTTTTTCAAGCCTTTATTTACAGAATCTATGATTTCCTATTGTTATAGTCATTGGTCTTGACCATATCCATTTGTTTGTTGCAGTGTTTGGGTTAAAATAATATATCGCACCATAACTTGGATCCCAACCGTTTAGTGCATCTTGCGCTGCTTTTCTTGAAGTTGAGTCTGGTGACATATTTATTTGTCCATCTGATACTGCGTCAAATGCACCTTTTTGATATATAACTCCTACTACTGTATTAGGAAATGAACTACTTTTAACACGATTTAATACAACCGCTGCAACTGCAACTTTTCCTGTGTATGGTTCTCCCCTTGCTTCACCATGCACTAATCTTGCTAATAAATCTAAATTAGTTGAATAACTTGAATTTGAATTATTAGATGAATTTATTCCCATTGCTGCTAATGTGTTTTTGCCTGCAATTCCATCTACTGTTAAACCATTTTTAGATTGAAAATATCTCACTGCCTTTTGTGTTTGAGTTCCATATATTCCGTCTATGCTTCCATTATAGTATCCCCATCTTTTTAATTTTGTTTGTATTTGTGTTACTTCGTCTCCTCTAGAGCCATATTTAGATAATGCTTCTACCTCGTTATTTCTAAAAAACATATTGTACGAAATAAATATTGCAAATACTAATATAATTGTTATCATTGAAATTATTGTTTTTTTATTTTTTAACATAAAAATACACCTACTTTGGTAAAATTTAATTATTGTTATTTTAACCAAATCAGGTGTTTATATACATTAAAATTAGAATATTCCTACAATGTTTCCGTTTTCGTCTAAGTCTATATTTTCTGCAGAAGGAATTTTAGGTAATCCCGGCATTGTCATTATTTTACCTGTTAATACTACTATGAATTCCGCTCCTGCTCTTAACACTACATCTTGTACATGTATATTAAAAGGTTCTTTACATTCTAGGTTTTTAGGGTCATCTGAAAATGAGTATTGTGTTTTTGCTATACATACTGGCAAATTGCTATATCCCAAGTCTTCAATTTCTTTAATATGCAATTTTGCTTCATCTGTAAATTCTACATCTTCTGCTCCATATATTTTTTGTGCTACTGCTTTTATTTTGTCTTCTATTGTTTCGTTTAATTCATACGCAAATTCAAAATTCGAAGTTTCTTGCACTAAATCAACAATTTTTTGTGCTAAATCTTTAGCGCCATCTCCACCTTTTTCCCAGCTTTCAACTAAGCTTAAGTTAATACCTTTTTCTTGTAACTTTTCTTGTAAAAATTTAATTTCAGCTTCAGTGTCGTGTGTATATTTATTTATTGCAACTATTACATTTAATCCATAACGATTTTTCAAATTGTCTACATGTCTTTCTAAGTTTTCAAATCCTTTCGCCAAATATTCAATACTTTCATTTTTTATATCTTCTTTTGGCATTCCACCATGATATTTTAATGCTTTAATAGTTGCCACACAAACTACTGCATCAGGTTTCAAATTTGCCTTTCTACATTTTATATCTAAAAATTTTTCTGCTCCTAAGTCTGCTCCAAATCCCGCTTCTGTAACAACATAATCTCCTAATTTTAAAGCAAGTTTAGTTGCAATTATACTGTTACAACCATGTGCAATATTAGCAAATGGTCCACCATGAACTATTGCTGGTGTTTGCTCTAGGCTTTGTACTAGGTTTGGATTTATAGCATCTTTTAATAATACTGTCATCGCCCCATCTGCTTTTAAATCTCTAGCTGTTATTGGTTTGTTTTCTTTAGTATATCCAACTATAATATTTCCAATTCTTCTTTTTAAATCATTTATATCTGTTGCTAAACAGAAAATAGCCATTATTTCAGATGCAACTGAAATATCAAAACCATCCATTCTTGGCACTATATTTTTTTCTTGTGATAGTCCTGTATTCACTACTCTTAGTTGTCTATCATTTAGGTCAACACATCTTTTCCATACCACTCTATCAAATCCTAATTCATTACCAAAATATATATGATTATCTATCATTGCTGACAATAAATTATTGGCTGATGTAATTGCATGTATATCACCAGTAAAATGTAGGTTTATATCTTCCATTGGTGCTATTTGACTATGCCCTCCGCCTGTTGCTCCACCTTTTATTCCAAATACCGGTCCAAGTGATGGTTCTCTTAGTGCAAGTATTGCATTTTTTCCTATTTTTCTTAGTCCATCTGCTAATCCAATTGCCATTGTTGTTTTGCCTTCTCCTAGAGGAGTAGGGTTTATAGCTGTTACTAAAATTAATTTACCATCTTTTTTATCTTTTAGGCTCTTATATACTTCAGGAGAAATTTTTGCTTTATATTTTCCGTATTGCTCTAATTGCTCTTCTTGAATATTTAGTTTTTCTGCTATTTTGGTTATTTTCTCTAATTGTGTATTTCTTGCAATTTTAATATCTTCCATATCTATTTCTCCTTATATACTCTTTTAGCAGTAATATAATAATACAGTTTTACTGTAAAAATCATTATATTACTGCTAATTTTAAAACTAAACTAGTAGCCCTACTACAACACCAATAGCTGCTCCTACAATAACTTGAACTGGTGTGTGTCCTAGAACCTCAACTAATCTTTCAGATACCTGTAAACCTGTTAACCCAGGTGTTTCAACTATTTTATTTAATAGCTTAGCTTGTTTTCCTGCTGCTCTTCTAACACCTGCTGCATCATACATTACTATAAATGAAAAAATTAAAGCCACAGCAAATAATGGTGAATTAATTCCAACATTCTTTCCTATCATAGTTGTTAAAGATACTACCACCCCAGAGTGTGAACTTGGCATTCCACCTGCTTGCATTAATCTTTTAAAATTAAACTTTTTACTCTTTACTAAATCATAAATAAACTTAAATAATTGTATTCCAAACCACACAATAAATGGAACAATTATATATTTATACTCTTCAAAAAAACTCCCCTGCATTTTCTATTCCTCTTCTTGTACAAAATTCTCTTCTTTTATTTCCTCGCCATCTTTTAATAATATAGTAATTCTCTTTTCAGCATTTTCTAATAAGTCATTACATTGTTTTGATAGTTTCATTCCCTCTTCAAATTTAGAAACAGATTCGTCTAAACTTAATTCGCCTTTTTCTAATTCTGTAGCTATCTCTTCTAATTTGTTCATTGCTTGTTCAAAATTTAAATCCTTTTCCATTTTATTCCCCTTGTTCAAATTATTTTTCTGTTACAATTTCTGTATTAACATCTACAATATATCCTTTTATTAAATGTGTTGTTACTGTATCATAAACAGTTACATAATATTTTCCATCACCTTGAATGCTTACATTAAATGATACATCGTCTAAATTTCCCCAATCTTTAGTCCATACATCTTTTACAAGATTTACTGCCTTATTTTCTTTTGGAGTCATTTGGTTCTTGTCCTCTACTGAATCATTAGATGCTGTAGTTGTTTCATTTTTCTTTTCTTCAGTTTTTACTTCTGTTTCCACATTATTATCTAAAATCTCATTTAGCATATTGTTTAAACCTTGGTTAGGATCTGGCAATATGTTTCCCTTTGCTTCAACATTATCAGCAGAAATTGGCTCAGATCTAAAATGTTGATATCCTAAACACACTAAAGCAAATACTACTATTGCAATAACTATTATTACTAAAATATTTTTAGTTGTTTTACTCATACATTTTCTCCTATTCTATAATCTTTGCTTTTGTTTCTCCATCTTGTAATTTAATAGATACTTCGTCTTCTTTTTTCAATTGTTCTTTTTTCTTTATAACAACTCCATCTTTTAATATAATTCCATAACCTCTTGCTAACGTTTTTAACGGGCTCAATGAATCTAACCTCAATATTAGATTTTGTGCTTTTGCCTTTTCTTTTTGCAATTTATTAGTTATTATATGTTCCATTGACTTTACTTTCATATCAACTAACATATATTTTTCGTTTACTCTTTGTAGTGCTCCTGTAAATGCCTTATTTGTCATACATTTTTCATAACGTAATTTCATAAATTGAATTTTACGTACTAGAGCTTGTTTATATCTATTTTGATAATTTTTTAACTTTAAGTTTAACTCTGCAATATCTGTTACAGCTAGTTCAGCTGCAGCTGATGGTGTTGGTGCTCTTAAATCTGCTACAAAATCTGCTATAGTAAAATCTGTTTCATGTCCTACTGCAGATATAACTGGTAATTCTGAATTATATATTGCCCTTGCAACGACTTCTTCATTAAATGGCCATAAATCTTCTAATGAACCTCCGCCTCTTGCCACAATAAGTACATCCGCCAGTTTATTTTTGTTCATAAACTCAATGCCTTCTGCTATTTTCTTACATGCTCCTTCTCCTTGTACAGGTACTGGAAATAACCTTATGTGCACATTTGGATTTCTTCTGGTAGACACATTTATAATATCTCTAATAACAGCTCCTGTATTTGATGTAAGAACTCCTATTGTTTTAGGCATCATAGGTATTGGCTTTTTATGTGCTTGATCAAATAGTCCTTCTTTTTCTAATTTTCCTTTTAGTTCTTCATATGCTGCTCTTAAATCTCCCATTTTACCTAGTTGTTTCATTGCTTTTGCATATAATTGATATGTTCCATCTC
>OIYS01000567.1_pt1 | contig 24477 bp, 18 predicted proteins | sample 1588271 | NCBI WGS metagenome assembly OIYS01 (sample SAMN03283286) | human gut metagenome | biome: human-associated habitat; material: feces | host: Homo sapiens | place: Peru | collected 2012
TGGAGTTGGAAGGACTCCATGTTCTCGCTACTATTCGTCCGTTGTTGCCCCATCTACAAGAATGCCCTCACTTTCGCTTATTGAAAGTGAGGGTTATTTGACAGACTGGCAACAGCCACCAGCCCGATTGGGCTGGTGGCTGTTGGATATGTAGGTTAGCTTAGTCCGCTACGGACGTTGCCTTTTCAAGAGATTTGCGAAACTTAAAAAGTGCTATCAGCGTCAGTACCAGAGTAAAGACCACAGAGATGATATCCGAGATTGGCTGGGCGTAGGCAAGCCCGTCGGCTTGGTATATCCCATTGAGCAGAATCGCCAGGGGAATGTAAACAAGTCCCTGTCTGGACACATTTACAATGAGAGAAGCCAATCCTTTCCCCATAGCCTGAAGCGTGTTAACCAGCACGTAGTATATGCCGAAGAGGAAATCCGTCACCATAATCGTCCGGAAAAAGCGAAGCCCCCACCGGAATTCCTCGCTCTCAGCGGATGAAATAAAGGCATGGATGATCCCCGAAGAGCAGAAATAGCAGACCGCTTGGGACACGATTCCCAAGGCCAGCGCGTAAACGAGTGACATTCTCAAATATGCCAGCAGCTTCTTACGGTTCCCGGAGCCAAAGCTATACCCCAGCAGCGGCGCAACGCCCTGCCCCAAGCCCAAGCCAAAAGTACCCACGATCATGTTTGCTTTCGACGCAACGCCATACCCGGCTACAGCCATATCTCCGTAGGCGGTCATCATGCCGTTTACCACCATTTGGGAAACGGACATCAGCAAGGCCCCCAATGATGCCGGAATGCCAATGGCCAGGACGGAGGTCAGCACTTTCTCCTTCACCGTAAAATCCCGCGGTGAAACGCTGAGCCGGCTTTCTCCCCGTAAAAAATACAGAATATAGTACCCCGCGCCGATGAAATTACCGATGACCGTGGCGATAGCCGCACCCTTTACATTCAGATGCAGGGTCAGGATAAAGATGGGGTCGAGGACTACGTTGATGAGGTTTCCAATCAGCTGCCCCATCATGGCTTTGCCCGACTGGCCCTCGGCTCTGAGTACGTTGGCAAAACAGTTGGATATCAGAGAGAACGGGCCGCACAGAGCCACGATGCGCAGATAATCGGCGGCATACGGAAAAACATCTTCGCTGGCGCCCATTTTCTTCAGGAGGGGATCCAGGAAAACGACCAGCAGCACGGAGCTGACAGTCCCCATAATGACGCAGCCCCACATGCAGAAAGCGGAAACCTTTTTGGCATAGTCCCGTCTTCCCTCTCCAAATGCCCGGGAGATCACAGACGTGCCGCCCATGCCGAAAACCGTACCCAAGGCGGTGAAAATGAGAAACACCGGTGTCGTCAGGGAGACTGCCGCGATCTGGATGCCGTCGTTGGTCTTGCCGATGAAGAAGGTATCCGCCAGGTTATAAATCAATACCATCAGCATGGCCATGATGGCCGGAACGGCATTCAAAAAAATAGCCTTTGAAACGGGCATCGTTTCCATGCGGCTCATATCATCCATTGCTATTGTATTTTTTCTTTTCATAGACTTCCTTTTTTAATTGATGATCCTGTCGCAGGTCTTTTCCAGGAAGTCCAGGTTGGGCGAAACCGTGATTGCCAACACCCCCTCCTGAGAAAGCTGCCGAATCAGTTCGTTGCTCTGCTGCTGTTCACCGGGCTGATAGGTATCCTCCAAATCAAAAAACAGCACGATCTTCGGGTTGAGGGAAAGCCATTTTGCTACGACCAGCCCCTTGAGATTCAATTCGCTGACCCCGTAACAGTTGGTTTTGTCCATTATGGCAAGGCAGGAGCGGAGATAGGAATAATGCTCGCACACGTCCCGGTAAATGTAGCGCTCAATACGTCGCCGGCTGAATGCGGTGTTGACCCTGCGTCCGGAGAGGAGCGTTACATTCTCCACCGGAGAAAGATTGCGGAACAGTTCACGCCCGGGATCCTTGCGGATCAGGACGACGGAATTCCGCAAAAAGTCGTTCGTTCCGCGCAGGCGTATACATTGGCCGTTCAGCGTGACCTCGCAGTCCTTCAGATATGCTGCCAGCGGCGTATATTCTGACGGGATCTTCATCTCCGGGTCGTAGATGCCGACCCGCTCGCCGGATGAAAAGTGGTACGCTCTGCCGTTTTTCTGCACGGTCAGCACCACGCGGTTGTCCGGCTTCGGGGGCATGACCAGCCCTTTCTGCTCCTTCACCTTTCCTCCAGCCGCCAGCTCAATTTTCCCGTAATCGAAGCGACGGTCTGCCCCTTCCGGGTAAAAAACGTAGCTGATGGTGCCACGGCGCAGGACGGCCACCCGGTCGATCAGCTTCTCCATATGCCTGACATTCTCGTCGGACACATATACCAGCGCCGTTCCGTACGCCTTGACCTTAGCCAGAAGCTGAACCAGCCGCTCGATCTCCTCACCCCGCAAGCCCTGAAAGGGGTTCTCCAGCAGAATGCAGCCTGCGGACGCGTACAGGCAGCGCAGAATGGCGAACTGCACCCGCTCAAAGCGCGTCAGGCTGCTTAAGCTGTCCTTGAGGTTCAAATGGCAGTCGTGGTAATCCAGCTTCTCCAGAAGCGTCGCGAAGCGAGCCGCCGTCAGCCTGTCATCCACTATGGAGAAAATTCTGCTCTGCCCCGAAATGACGGAAAGCGAGTGCAGCAGCGACTTTTCATGTGCGGCACATATCACCCGCTGATCGATGTACAGCGCTCCGGCCTCGTAGCCGGAACGGCATTCCCGCAATTCCCTGCCATTTCGGAGCAGGATATTGCCCTTGTATTCGCTGTTCTTGGTCAGAATCGCATACAGCTCTTTGATTCCGGAAAAGGTGTGTCCGGACAGTGCCAGGCACTCGCCGCAGTGAACGTCTATCGACACATCCACCAGCCGTCCCGGCCGATTTTCCCGGGAGGCCGCGTTTCTGATTTTGAAGAAGATCTCAGTCATTTTTCTTCTTTGGGAAATCGATGGTGACGATCGTCCCAACCCCCAGGGAAGAATACACATACACACTACTCTGTTCGCCGAAATAGAGCAGCAGCCGGGAATAAACATTGTGCAGGCCGATCCCGTTATGGGGTGAATCCTCGCTCCGGCTGATCCTGCCGCAGCGAATAATATGGTTCATGGCCTTCACGGATTCCGGTTCAATTCCCTTGCCGTTGTCCTCTACGGCGATCTTAAAGCCGCCATCCAGCGCCGTCAGGCGAATATTCAGGACGCAGCCCTTGCGCATACTGTGGAATCCGTGCTTGACGGCATTCTCCACCAGCGGCTGGATGGTGAACTTGGGGATCATCACCTGTTTGATATCTTCCTCATCACATTCCCGGATGAGATTCAGCGTAAAGCGATCCGGGAAGCGAAGCTGCTGCAGCTTCATATACCGCTGGATCTGTCCCAGCTCATGCTCCAGCGGCACCACCGTATTGGAAAAGTCCATGGAATAGCGGAACATGAGAGACAAACTGGATATAATGCGGCTTAGCTCCACCTCGCCGTGTTCCAGAGCCATCTCCCGAATGGTCTCCAATGTGTTGTACAGGAAATGGGGATTGATCTGGGATTGCAGGGCGTTGAGCTTGTCCTCGTTGGAGTAGAGCATCTGCTGCTGAAGCTCCGCCTGAAACCGAGACAGGTTTGACTCCATCTCCTGATTCCGGCGAAAATACGGGATCAGCAGTCTAATATCCGCCAGGACGCAAAGCACCAGCGCTCCCAGAAGCAGCCGCTGCATCCTCTCGTTTGCCCGACATACCGCAATGGCTGCGGCGAGAAGCAGAGACAGGATATGCAGCGCAAGCAGCGCCTTTCTAATCGTCTTCTGATCCATATCTTTACCTGAAGCTCCGGTGCATACGCCGGTATTCCTGGGGCTTGATCCCTTCGTGCGCCACGAACGTATTGGTAAAGTAGAACGCGCTCTTATACCCCACCTCGCAGGCGATCTGAGAGACATTCATATTCGTCTCACGCAGCAGTCGTTTGGCGTTATCCATCCGCACGTCGGTCAGAAACTGCTTGAAATTGATCCCGGTGCCTTCCTTGAAGACGGAACTCACGTAGCTTTGGTTCAGCCTCAGCTCCTCCGCCAGGGATTCCAGAGAAATGCCGCGGTTATAGTTTTTCAGAATATAGTTCTTCGCCTGCCGGACGTAGTCGCTTTCCTCATCCGTATACACCACGAGCTTGCTTCGGATATCCGTATAGAGGCTGTCGGCCAGACACCGGACAATGTCGTCCAGATTCTTTGCCGTTTCCAGCTTCTCCGCGATGCCGTCCCGAGTGGCGGAAAAGTCATTGGCGCGCACGCCCAGATTATACAGCTTGTTAAAAACGGACATTGCGACGATCTCCGCCACCGATTCCACCAGATACGGCGCTTCCTTCAGCTGCTGCAGGCGGTCGTAAAATATTCCTCGGATAAGCTTGGAAAGCATATCCTTGTCCATATTTTCTACGGCCTTCATAAGGCAGTTGTTTTCGCTTTCCGTCAGCTTGACGGTTCCGGTCTTTTCCCCCGTTTCCACAGGATAGACTCCCGTCTTCTGAAGAAACAGCCGCTGCCAGGCAGCCCGGTTCACCCGGGCGTTTTCCTCCGCCAGGTTTCTTACGTCCGTGAAATCCGGCCCCACGAAAAGGTACAGAGGCTGCGTCTTCCCCTGGGCGGCCGCCTCCTGAAGGAGGCTCATAAACCCTTCTTTGGTGGTGGAACGGTTGAGATTGACCAGCGCGCTGGCCGTGTGCTTATCCCTGCCGAAGAAGATCACATCGTTGCAGACCAGAGGGACTCTCGCCATAAGGTGCGTCAGCACCTCTTCCAGAGATTCTTCCGAAGATGCCACGATCTTCACATAAAAGAATGCCCCTTCCGCAAAGGTGAAGCCATATCTTTTGTTGATCTCCGGCAAACTCATGGGCTGATAGGAGCCGTTCTGGACGGCAAGGAGGAGGGAATTCCGCTCCAGGCGGGTCTTCTCCCATTCCTCTGCCGTTGCCTTGCATATGATACTCAGGGTATTGTTCAGCTCGTCCTCATCGATGGGCTTGAGAATATAGTAATCCACGCCATACTGCATGGCCTGCCGGGCGTACTCAAAGTTCCGGAAGCCGGAAACGATGATACACTTGGTGGCCGGATATTCCGCGGAGATGCGCTGGATCAGCTCGATCCCCGTGATCTCCGGCATCTCAATGTCACAAATCAGAATATCCGCCGGCTCGTGCTGAAATCTCTCCAGCACATCAAAGCCGTTCTGATAAACGCCCGCAAGCTCCAGTCCCAGGCGCTCCCAATCGATCAGGTTTTTGATCAGGTTTCCGACGCGTATTTCGTCGTCGACGATCATAACTTTCATGGTTCAGCCGATCCCCTTTCCGCCCTTTTAAGACAGTATACACCCAAAGAAGACCGGCCGCAAGCCTGAATTAGAAGCCGATACCGTCAGATGTCCTTCCCGAAGAATCCGGCAAAGGGATCCACCGGACTCACGCCCTTGAATTGGCTCTTGCCGGTAATCTTTTCGATCACAGCCTTCACGGTCGCACGGGAGGGAGAATAGGCGTTGACGATCGTCCGGATCATCGGCACGTCCGCAAAGTGGTAGGGATTGGCCAGGGAAATGAACAGGGTCGGGATATCCTCGGTATAATAGGGCGCGTCAATGGCAGCCGGAGACCGCCACTTCAGCCGGGTCACCGTCTTATAGCTGGCGTTGACAATGTTAGCGAAATAGATGATAACGTCGTATTTCTTCTTCAGTTCACTGACCGGTATCTGGGTATCCATCATCCCTTTGGGGTCGTTATCGTCGTAATACACCTCAAAGCCGGCCTTTTTGAGTTCCTCCAGCACCACGGCTTCGCAGGTGGTTGGGTCGGTAAAGCCCGGCTCGTCCAAAATGTGGAGCCATACCCGCTTGTGGGTCTCGGGCGTAATGGGCAGCAGATGCTGGGTATCCTTGACCAGCGTGACGGACTCGTCCGCCAGCTTTTCGGCAAGGAGCCGATGCTCTTCGCAGCCGACCACCGAGACATCCTTCTCCCTGGGTTCCTCGTTGAGCTTCAGAGACGCTTTCAGCGCCAGCACCCGGCTTACGGCTTCATCCAGCCGCTTCATGGAAATCTCACCGCTCTTCACGGCATCCAGCATGAATCCGAAATCCTCGAAGGCGTTTTTCCCGAACAGGAAGATATCGCAGCCTGCGTTGATGGACGCCGGAACCAGCTTTCTGCGCTCCATCATGCAGCACATGCCCACCATATTGGTAGCATCCGTGATGACCACGCCGTTGAAGCCGAGCTTTTCCCGCAGCAGGCCGGTGATCAGTTCTTTGGACAGAGTAGCCGGCATGATGTCCTTGTCGGCGATCCCGGGATGGAGCGCCCGTGTATAGGCAGGCTGCATGATATGCCCCGCCATAACGGTCTGAGCGCCCTCGTCGATCAGTTCCTTGTAGATTTTTCCGTAGGTCTTGTCCCATTCCTCCGTACTCAGGGAATTGACGGAGGCAACGATATGCTGATCCCGCTCGTCCATGCCGTCCCCGGGGAAGTGCTTGATAGAGACGGCGATGCCCTCTTTCAGAGACGCCTGCACGTACTCCCGGCCATAGGCCAGCACTTCATCCGGATCTGCGCCATAGGTGCGCACGTTGGTAATGGGATTGCGCCAGTTGAAATTCACATCCACCACCGGGGCAAAGGCCAGATTCACGCCGACAGCCTTCGCCTCAGAGGCGGAGATCTCACCTAAGTGATAAGCATTTTCGTGCTTACCGCTGGCAGCCACCTGGATCTGGGGGCCATATAAGGTTCCCTCCATCGCCACGCCATTGCCGCCGGATTCCAGATTCGCCGCTACCAGAGGCGGCACCTTCAGCTTCTCCCGCAGGATGCGGTTTGCCCGTTCCACGCTTTTTGCATCGTTTGGGCGATACATCAGCGAGCCGTAGGGCAGCCGGTCGTACATGGCAATGATCTCATCCAGATTTCCGAAGGCGGCGACGCAGAACAGCTGGCCGCACTTTTCCTCCAGCGTCAGGTTTTGCAGGGTATCCTCCACCCAGCGGATCTGGTCGTCATTCAAATAAAAGGGCTTCTGCTTATAGTGTACCATGTCAGCCTCCAATATTTACTGCGGCGTCGTAAGCCATCCGGGTGGCCGCCTCAATGTCCTCCGCCTTGACGCAGTCACCGATCAGGTCGTTCCGGATGCCGTTCTGCCAGAGCTGCAGCGCTTCATCGGTTCTGGCCTTCAGGCCCACGCATACCAGGATGGTATCCACAGGGATGGTGGACACGGTTCCCGCCTGTTCGATCTTCACATAGTCCGAACCGGCTTCCACACACTTGGTATTGAGATAAGCCTTGGCGTTCTCCTCTAATTTGAAGTTGCCGACCACACAGCGATAATACTCCAGGGACTTCGTGCCGAAATGCATTCCGCCGCACAGATCGCCGGTCGCTTCGATCAGATGTACCCTGTGTCCTCTGCGTGCCAGGTAGATGGCGGTTTCCGTTCCGGAAAGACCGCCGCCGATGATGGCCACATTTTTGCCCACCGGGATGTCCTTTTCATACACGTCGGAGGCAAAATGGGAGTTCTCTTTCAGTCCCGGAACCGGCGGCATCCGGTTTTCCGCACCCACGGCAATGATAACATGCTCATAGCCCGCCGCCCCAAGCAGCTCCGGCGTGGCTTCCGTATTCAGGAGAACCTTGACACCGCACTTTTCGCACTGGTGGATAAGGTAGCTCTTGTACTTTTTAATGCCCCGCTTGAATTCCATCTTGTCCGCAAACACGATCCGTCCGCCCAGGTGGTCTTCCTTTTCGTACAGGGTCACGTCATGTCCCCGCTGCGCCGCAATGATGGCCGCACGCATACCTGCCGGGCCGCCGCCGATCACCGCCACCTTTTTCAGCGCCTTGGGCGGTTTCAGCGCACAGGCATAAATCTCTCTGCCCAGCAGCGGATTCACCGAACAGTTGATCCGTGTCAGGGTATCGACGCAGTGGTAGCACTTGATGCAGGGGACGACATCGTCCGACCGGTCCTCGTAGGCCTTGTTTCCCAGCTCAGGATCAGCCATAAGTCCCCGGCCGCAGTAGAACAGATCCATATAGCCGTTCTCCAGCAGCCATTCCGCCTCGTCCAGATCCTGCAGGCCGCCCTGATGGGAGACGACTACGTGGATCCCCTCTGCGTTCTTGAGAATCTGCGCATTTTTGGCGTTGCAATGCTCCGGCATGTAGTCGGAGGGCATCTGCGTGGAGGGATAAAGAAGCTCATCGTTATTGAGTGCAAGGCCGCCGGTGGACACGTTGATGATATCCACGTACTCCTGCGCCATTCTGACAAACTCAACGGACTGGTCGATGGTGATGCCGCCCTCCCGCTTTTCGTCGCCGGAAATACGCAGCTCAATCAGGAAGTCCCGGCCTACCGCCTCTCGAATGGCCTTGAGCAGCATCATCGGGAAGCGGGCGCGGTTCTCCAACGATCCGCCATACTGATCCTCCCGGTGGTTGAAGAAGGGAGACAGAAACTGGGAAAAGATCGTCCCGTGTCCCATGTGCAGCATGACCATGTCAAAACCGATGAACTTCGCCTGGAGACAAGCCTTTACCATCTCATCGATGACCTGCGCCATGATCTCCTCCGTCATCATTCCCTTGGCGGGGCGATTCGGCGAGAACGCGGCGCCGGTGATATCGCCGCCGCAAACGGTATACTCGAAATTCATGGACATAAGTTCAACGGACAGCTTTGCGCCGTAGTGATGAACCCGGTCTACCATACGCATTATGTCACGCATGGAGAAGAAGGAGAACATGTCCATATGTCCGACGGGTTCCTCATTCTTTTCGATGGGCGCCGTGCTTACGCCGCTGATGGTAACAACACCGCAGCCGCCCCGCGCCTTGGAGACCACATGCTCGATGAATTCCTCCGAGGGTCGGGTATGCTCATTGGTGTAGAAGAACGGTGTCGTAGGGGAAGCGCCAATGCGGTTCTTGAACACCGTATTTTTAATTTTCAGTGGGGACAGCAGCTTTTCATATTTATTCATTGTGAAAACCTTTCTCGATTTACGGAGTGAACGACTTGAATAACATCCTTCAATGCACTCAGCGAAAAGTCGCTGAACGGACTTGATACAGCATCGCGTACCCCGGCGGTCGTCATGCCTGCCGCCTTGCCGGCCTTCACGCCTGCCACGGCATCCTCGATCACCAGGCAGTGCGCCGGTTCCTCACCAAGAAGCGCGGCCGCCTTCAGGAAAACCTCCGGGTCGGGCTTGGATCTGGTGATCATATTCCCGTCGGCAATGGCGTCGAAGCAGTCCAGAAGACCGAGCTTCGACAGAATGGCGACCGTATTACGGCTGCTGGAGGCAACCGCGCAGCGAATGCCCTCCCGCTTGAGGAATGCGTAAAGGGAATCGAAGCCGGGATCTCGATCCTCCGGCTTAAGACCGTCCAGCAGCTTTCTATACAGGTCGTTTTTCCGGTCTGTCAGGGTATCCTTTTCCGCTTCACTGTATGCCCGATCCGCATTTTCAAGGATGATCTCCAGAGACGCCCGCCGGGACACGCCCCGCAGGCGATTATTGATGGTACGGTCAAAATAAATACCGCATTCATCGGCAATTGCTTTCCAGGCACGGTAATGGTATTCATCCGTGGAGACAATGACCCCATCCAGGTCAAACAGTACCGCCTTAATCACGTGCTTTCTCCAAGGCCTTCTTGGACCGGCTGTCCAGAACCACGGCGACGATCAGCATCATGCCCTTGAAAATATCCTGGAAGTTCTGATCCATGTTCATCATGGTCAGGCCGACGGTAAGCGTTCCCATGATGATAACACCGGTGACCAGGCCCGATGTCTTACCGGTGCCGCCCATGATGGATACACCGCCCAGAACCGCAGCCGAAATGACATCCATTGCAATGGAGGAACCGGCATAAGGGGAACCGGCGAAGGTTCGGCTCATAGCCACCAGCCCGGCAAGGCCCGCCAGAAGGCCGCACAAGGCAGAAGCGATATACTTGATCAGCTCCACATTGATGCCGGACAGGCGGGCGACCTCCTCATTGCCGCCAACGGCGAACATGTAGCGCCCCAGGTAGGTCTTCTTCAGAATAAAATGTACAATGATCGCCAGCACAAAGAAGATGATGGTGGAAATGGGAACAATTCCAACATGTCCCTGCCCCAACCACTTGATGCTTTCCGGCAGACCGTACAGGGTCTTATTGCCTGCAACGATGACATTCAGGCCGCTGATGGCCGTAGACATGGCCATAGAGGTGACCATGCGGGGAATGTTGAACGCGGAGGCGACCCAGCCGGTAAAGCAGGACATCAGGATGCAGCAAAGCAGCGACAGCAGCATAGCAAGGTAGATATTCACACCGAAAGCCGTGTACAGTTTTGCGGTAAAGGTACCTGCAAAGGCATAGATGGCGCCCACCGAAAAGTCCAGATTGGCCGTGATCATCAAAAACGAAATGCCAAGGGCAGCGATGCCCATGGTGGTAATCTGTCGGACAATGGAAATGAGGTTCGCAGAACTGAAGAACTTTCCAAATCCTACGGCGGCGCCGAAAAAGATCAGCAATGCGGCCAGAATGATCTGTGCCGTGTATTTATTGAGGATCGATACGTAATTCTTTTTTAATTTATTCATAATCATTTTCTTCCCGAAGCCATATCAAGAATAACTTCCTTATTAAATTCCGAGCGTTCCAGCTCTCCCATGATCTCTCCCTCGGACATAACGTACATCCGGTCGGCAATTCCCATAAGCTCCTCCAGATCCGAGGAAACCACAATTACGGAATGCCCCGTTTCTGCCAGCTGCTCGATGATCATGTAGATCTCATGCTTGGTACCCACATCGATGCCCTGGGTAGGCTCATCGAAAATAACGATATCGCTCTCCGATTCCAGCCATTTTGCCACAATGACCTTCTGCTGGTTTCCGCCGGAGAGATGGCGTATTTCCTTCTCAATGGTGGGTGTCTTAATGCTCAGCATATCGCGGTAGTGTTCCACGTCTGCCCGTTCCCGTTTCTCGTTGACAACTCCGAAGCGGGACAGCTTTTTTAGGCTGGCAAGGGTGACGTTCACAGCGATGGTCTTGTCCATGAGCAAGCCCAGACGCTTGCGATCCTCCGGAAGCAGTGCCACGCCATTTTTGATGGCATCCATGGGACACTTCCCCTCGAAGGGTTTCCCGAACAGTTTGATCGTACCGCCGTCTTTCCTTGCGGAGGCAAAAATCAGGTTCATAAGCTCTGTCCGCCCGGCGCCTACCAAGCCGGCAAAGCCCAGTATCTCACCCTTATACAGCTTTACATTGGCATCCTTGACCCCGTTTCCGGTGAGATGCTCGGTTTCAAGAACCACTTCCTCCGTACGCCGGGTCGCCTTATCCGGGAAATAGCTGGTGAGATTGTGTCCCAGCATCATGCGGATCAGATCCGGGCGGGTGATGTCTTTGATGTACTCCGTGCCAACGTATTTGCCGTCCCGCATAACCACGGCACGGTCGCAGATCTCAAAAATTTCCTCCAGCCGGTGGGAGATATAGATGACCGAAACGCCTTTTTCCTTGGACTGTCGGACGATCCGGAAAAGGACTTCCGTCTCCCGGTTGGTAAGGGGCGCCGTAGGCTCATCCAGGATGAGGATTTTCACATCGGACGAAACCGCCTTGGCAATCTCCACCAGTTGCATCTCCGCCAGAGTGAGGGTACGCACATCCACCTCCGGGTCGATCGGCACGCCGAACTCATCGAAAATCGCCTTGGTCTTACTTACCATCTCCTTATAATCCACAAAAATGCCGTGTCCGGGGTTTTTCCCCATAAAAACATTTTCGCAGACGGGCAGATCCGGCACCAGGTTGAACTCCTGATATACGGCAGAGATGCCCAGCTTATTGACCCGAAGCGGATCCATTTTGCTGTACGCCTGCCCCAGCACCTCGATGGTTCCCTGATCCGGAACGTTTGCACCGGTCAAGCATTTGACCAGTGTCGATTTTCCGGCTCCATTTTCACCAACAAGAGCGAGGATCTCGCCCTTGTTGAGAGAAAATGATACGTTATCCAAAGCTTTAACGCCAGGGAAGCTCTTCGAAATGCCGTCAAACCGCAATACTGTGTTTTGCGCCATTTTCGGACTCCTTTGGACAATTAAATTACTTCGTGGTTCTCCAGTCTACCAGCTCACGGGCCAGAGGCACGGGATCCATCTTGCCGTTCTCGATCCAGTTGACGCACTGCAGGCCGATCTGGTAACCGGTCTCCTCGGTGTCGGTAGCGGACGCGCCACGGTAAGGGCTGTTGGGATCGGCGATTTGACGCATCGTCTCGTCATCGGTTTCGGTGGAGAAAATAAAGTAGCTGCTGGTATCCGTCTTGGCGGCCATAATGGTATTTGCGGCGGAAATGGCGTAATCATTGTTGTGGCAGAAGAAGACGGTCGCATTGGGGTGCGCCAGGAGCAGGGTCTCTACCGTGTTCGCAACGGCCTCGGAATCGGCAGGGTACTCAGACTGAACGTACTTGATGCCGGTGTTGGCATAATGCTCATTGATTCCATCCATAATGGCCTGGTATTGGATATTTTCGGTGGTGCCTTCGATCTGAGCAGAACCCAGCCAGAGGCCGCAGATCTCCGCCTCGGTGATATTGTTCTCGGCAAGGAAAGCATCCAGAGATTCCGTGAACTGCTGGGCAACCACGGTAAAGTCATCGTTCAGCACCTGGGCAGCGCCATCGAAGTTGACCTGAGAGAAGCAGCCGATATCGGGATACTCATTCTTCAGCCGGTCGCCCACGGATTCCGTGACCATGTGCAGGCCGTAATAAGCCTTTACATTATTATTGGCCAGCTGTTCCACGGACGCGACATCATTTTCGGGGTTCATTTCGGTGACGTACTCGAACACCTCGTATCCCTTTTCCTTGGCGGCTCTGGTGACGCCCTGATCCATAGCAATGCAGAACGCATTGTTCAGATCCGGCACAACGACGCCGATCTTGGCTTTTTCGGCTTCCTTGGCACCCTTGGAGCAGCCGGACATGAGGACGAGCAGACATGCGATGAGAATAGCAAATAGTTTTTTCATAGTTACCTCCTGAAATTTGTTGATTTTTGTTGTTTTGCTTTTCATTCTCGATCTTGTTTTGTGCATTTTCATTATAACAGGTACATGTTTCTCCATCAATATCACGTACTTTGGAAAACACTCACATTTTTCAGAATCGTACAAATTCTGACGTGCCGCACAGAAAAGTGCGCTGCATACTTGTCTGCCTGTCTGAATGGAATGCGGCATATTATAGTTACTATGTTCCTTGTAAGGCGCGGTACCCTCCAAATAAAACCAATATTTTCCGCATAATTGGTTCTTCCCTAAATTATTGACATCCGTCCCTAATATGCTATAATATAAATAGAATGCAGACGCCGATCAAGCCGCAGCTTGACAAGCGTCTGCATTTTCCGTTTTCAGAAGGGAACCCTGTCACCAATACAAATCGTCCGCCACCCACAACCGCACCATAAAAATTTCATATTGAACCGGAGGGAACAACTAGCTTGGGCCGCAAGAAGAAGCTCATCAACAATTCCGGTATTCCGCAGCACGAGATCGAACACATCGCTCGGTGCATCCTCCCTGACATTCTCGCCTACTACGAAAGCGAAGAAGGCCAGCGGGAGTTCCGGGAATGGCAGGCTCAGCGCGAAGCGGAACAGACGGAAGGAAAGGAAGGGAAAGAGTAAGCAAGTGACCGAACAGGGTGCCGCCAGTTTGGCGGCACCTTTTCTCGTGTTACAGGCACCTCCATTCACGCATTTAAGGGGTGAAAAAGTGGCTTACAGCAAGGCATCCTAGGTGCCTTTTTAATCCGGGAATACAATTAGTCGTGGATGCTTCCATAACGGTCTTCTAAATGCGTGAATTTCAAAATCTGATCTGACTCCAATTGTGGAGCAGCTATCTAAATCTGCTTCTTTTTTCTGGGTCCTCTCGGCTTGGATTCAGGTCGCTTGACAACACCGTTTCGGAAATGCGTGTCCTCAAACTTCTCAAAAAAAAACAAATAATCCGAACCCATCTCCCACAGGGAAGAATTGGTTCGGATTATATTGGTTTGGTGCCGGTGACCGGACTCGAACCGGTACGCCATCGCTGGCGGTGGATTTTGAGTCCACTACGTCTACCATTCCATCACACCGGCAGGTGCTCTTATAGTATAGTACAGATTCAGGGAAAATGCAAGAAAAAGTTTTCATCTCCGCCCGGGAAGACATGCTTGTACGTCTCCCCGGGCGGGTTGTAAGGACTTTATTCGCCGCCGATTTCTTCGATTAAATACACGTCAGAGCCGAAATCTCCCTGTGTGCGCTGTTCAGGGGCGTAGCCGGTGCCGCGGAACAGCGGGGAAAGCATAATGCCCGCCGCCAGCGCCGCGCCGGAGGCTGTCAGCGTTTCCGGTTTTCCCGGCAGTGTAATGTGCCGGTCGGCAATCCGCAGAAGCGCGCCGTTGGGATTTACGTTGACCGGGGCGACATGTTTGAGCAGATTCCCGAACTGCCCCACCCGGATGGCCTGCGCAAGGGACGTGACCCGATAGTCCGTCTCCGGTTTCAGGCCCTTCACGTGAAGCCGCTCGTAGCCCGGAGCGGCATTCACCAGCCGGTGGAACACGCCCGTCAGCGTCACCTTTCCGTCCGACACCTGCCAGCCCAGCTCCGTGCGGCGGAATGTGCCGAACTGAAAAGCCTCGCGGTAGCGCTTATAGAACCCGATCTGCCCCCGGATTTCCTTGATTTCCACGGGAAGCAGCGTCCTCAAATCCAGCTCATAGCCCAGGCAGCCGAAAAACGCCACATTGCCCCGGGTGTTCAGAGGCGTGAAGCGCAGCGTCTGGGCATGGGGCGCAGCGGAGACGTGTGCGCCCACCGTGGACTGGGGATAGAGATAGGAAATGCCGTTCTGAATGGTCAGCCGCTCAATGGGATCGGTATTGTCGGACGCCCAGATCTGGGGCGAGAAGCAGAGCATTCCCAAGTCAAACCGGTTGCCGCCGGAGGAGCAGCCCTCCAGCAGGATGTCCGGCCGGGGCGCGAAAATCCGGCGAAGCACGTCGTACAAGCCCAGGACAAAATCGTGGGCTTTCGCGCCCAACGCCACGGAATGACGGTTCATGTCCCACTTGACGTAGGAAATGCCGGTGCTGTCTAGAATCCGGGAGACATTCTCCACGATATAATCCCGCACCTCCGGCCTGGTCAAGTCCAGCAGCAGCTGATTGCGCCCCAGCACCGGCTGGAAGCCGTCCGTCAGTGCCCAATCCGGATGCGCGCGGTAGAGGTCGGAGTCGGGATTTACGGACTCCGGCTCAAACCAGAGTCCGAAGGAAAGTCCCCTGTCCTTCAGATGCCGGGACAGCCCTTCCAGCCCCTCGGGGAGTTTTTTCCGGTTCACGGTATAATCTCCCAGTCCGGCGCGGTCATTGTCCCGCCCCGCGAACCAACCGTCGTCCAGTACGAACAGCTCGCAGCCCAGCGCCTTCGCCCGGTTGGCCAGACTCAGCAGGCGGCGCTGGCTGAAATCAAAGGTGCAGCCCTCCCAGCTGTTGTACAGCACCGGCCGGGGACGGCCGCGCCAATGGGGCGGGATGATATGGTCGGTGACGAAGGCGTGCATATTGGCAGACAGCCCGCCGAAGCCCTTACCTGAGTGGCACAGCACCGCTTCCGGGGTCTCAAAGCATTCCCCCGGCGGCAGCTCCCGGGAAAAATTGCTGTCATTGATGCCCTGCATCACCCGGGTCAGCCCCTGAAGGGACTGCTGGGCGGCGGCGTAATGGTTGCCGGAATAGATCAGATTGAAGCCGTAGACGGTTCCCGCGTCTTCGGTCGCGCCCGGCTCATAGAGAAGAAAGCCGGGATTGTGGCGGTTGGAGGAAGAACCGGTGAGGCTTTCGTTGACCACCTTCGACGCGCCCACAGGGGTGTCGCACCGGCGCATTTCCGCGATCCAGCCGCCGTTGAAGGTCGCCATGGTGTAGCTCCCGGGCAGATCCACGCAGGAACTCATGAGCTTATTCAGCCGAAGGGGCTTATCACCGGTGTTCGTCAGCACCGTCCGTCGGACGATTGCCGTGGGAAAGGCCGTGTAGAACAGGGTCAGCTCCGCGCCGGGCTGGCTCAGGGTGATCTCCAGCGTTTCCCGTGCGTCGTGCGCCTGAGGAAGACCACAAGCCATGGAAACGCCGCCCTCATGGATTTTATAGCCGGTGTAGCGAAAATCCGCTGGCTCCCCCGCCAGCTCCAGCGGCGATTCCCGGTAGTCTCCCCGCCCGCTGCCGCTCCATTCCAGCGGCAGAACGTCCGGGCAGCTGGCGGTATCCTTTGCATCAAGGAGAATGCTGGCACCCCAGCCCAGACCGGGGCGGCAGCTGAGAGCGCCCGCGTCCCGGGTCTTCACCGGCGCGCCGAAATGCAGATGCTCCGCAAGGCCGTAAGCATTGATTTTGAACAGGTAGGAGTAGGTTTCCGTCCGGATGTGGAATACGCCGTTTTCCTCTGTAATCATGGTCAGACCCGCCTTTCTTTTTCTTCCATTTTATACATCAAAAGCACCTCTGTCAACGAGATTTTAGGTGACGAACTAAGTCATCTATGCTATAATGAATACAAATCCCAAAAAGGAGTGAACTGCATGGAGCGCAAACGGTGGTACAAGGACAAAGTGTTTTACCAGATCTGGCCGCGATCCTTCAAGGACGGCGACGGTGACGGCATGGGCGACCTGTGGGGCGTGTATGAAAAGCTGGACTACATCAAAAGTCTGGGCTGCGACGGCATCTGGTTTTCCCCCATCTACCCATCCCCCGGGGCGGACTGCGGCTACGATATTTCCAATTACCGGGACATCGCGCCGGAATTCGGCGGCATGGAGGCGTTTAAAAAGGTGCTGGAGGGCGCTCACGCCCGGGACATGAAGGTTGTCATGGATCTCGTGGTGAACCACACCAGCGACGAGCATGAATGGTTCCAGAAAAGCCGCCAGCGCATCGACCCTTACACCGACTACTACATCTGGCGTCCCGGAAAGCCCGGCGGGAAGCTCCCCAACAACTGGGATTCCTTCTTTGAGGGGAAAGCCTGGACGTTTGACGAGGTTCGGGGGGAATACTATCTGCACCTGTTCGCCGTGAAGCAGCCCGACCTGAATATGGACAACCCCAAGGTGCGGGAGGAAGTGAAGGGGATTCTGCGCTTCTGGCTGGACATGGGGGTGGACGGCTTCCGGGAGGACGTGATCACCTACATCTCCAAGAAGGAAGGCCTGCCGGACGATCACCTGATGCCGACCTGCAAGGGGATGCCACACTACAATCACGGCCCCCGCATCCACGAATACCTGAGCGAATTCAAGCACGACGTGCTGGATCACTACGACTGCTTCACGCTGGCGGAAGCCCCCATGGTGACGCCGAAACGGGCGCTGACGTACATTGACGAGAAGGACGGCCAGCTGGACATGATGATCCAGTTCCAGTGCGTCGCCGCCGACTGCCTGTTCACCGATTACCTCCCCACGAAATTCAGCCTGCGGCGGATGAAAAAAGCCTTTTCCTCATGGCAGGAAAAGCTTCGCGGCCGGGGCTGGAACTCCCTTTACATCGAAAACCACGACCATCCCAGAATCGTTTCCCGCTACGGAAGCGAGGAATTCTGGGCGCAGAGCGCCAAATGTCTTGCCGCCATGTACCTGTTCCAGCAGGGGACGCCCTTCATCTATCAGGGGCAGGAGATCGGCATGACCAACTGGCGTCCGGAACGCGCCGACATGTACGAGGACGTGCAAACCCGCTACACCTATGCCCACACGGCTCTAAACAAGCCGGAGGAGGTGCGTCTGCACCGGCTGTGGCGTTCCTCCCGGGACTCCGCCCGCACGCCGGTGCAGTGGGACAGCAGCGAAAACGCCGGGTTCACCACCGGGAAACCATGGTTTTATGTCAACCCAAATTATCAGGACATCAACGTTGCCCAGCAGGATGCCGACCCGGACTCCGTGCTGAACTTCTACCGCAAGGCTGTCGCTCTGCGCAAGAGCCTTTCCTGCGTCCGGTACGGCGAGTACCGGGAGTATCAGAAGCTTTCCGGCAGGCATTATCTGTATTCCATGGACGACGGACAGCAGAAAATTCTGGTGGTCTGCTCCTTTGCCAAGAAGAACACCCCCTTCCGCGCGCCCAAGGGCTTCCGTCCGGAGGACGGGGAACTGATTCTGTGCAATTACCCCAAGCCGCTGGAAGGCTGCTTGCAGCCTTACGAATGCCGGGTGTATCTCTGGAAATAACGACGGCGGGCGGCTCTTTGGAGCCGCCCGAACGCTGTAATTATTTTTTGCTTTTCCGGACACACCGTGGTATAATGGCCGCATTGATGCAACCCTGTGCAGGAGGGATTTGTGTGAAAGGAATGATCTCCATGATACTGATAGGGGCGCTTGCCCTGACATTATCCGGCTGCCATGCCCCGGTGGACGCCGCCGCGACCGCGCAGACGCGGGAAACCACCGTCCCAACGGCGGCGGAAACCCAGCCGGGAACTGCGCCCGCGGGCATCGAGCGTCCCGAACCGGAGGACGCCGACTTTGTCCGGGTTCGGGACTACCTCCCCGACGTGCTGCAGGAGCTGCCCTACGCCGGTACGGAAAATTTTACCGGCCATCGAATCTATGAATTCACCGAAGTTTTCCTCCGCTACGGCACGGTGAAAAAGCTTCAGGCCGTATGCGCGGAGCTGGCCGGGCAGGGGCTGACGCTGAAAATCTGGGACGGCTTCCGTCCGGTGAGCGCCCAGTTCAGGCTCTGGGAGGTCTGCCCCGACGACACCTACGTGGCGAACCCCAACCGGGGCTTCAGCGCCCACAGCCGGGGAAACACCGTGGACGTAACCCTGGTGGACAGCCTAGGGAACGAGCTGGAAATGCCCACGGACTTTGACGATTTTTCCGGAAAGGCCGACCGGGACTATTCCGACGTGGAGGAAATCCCCACGGAGCACGCCCTGCTGTTGCAGAACACCATGGAAAAGTACGGATTTGAGGGGTATTTCGGCGAATGGTGGCACTTTCAGGACGAAATATCCTACCCGGTGGAGGACGTTTTCGAGCCGGTGAACGCCGAGCGGTACTATGCCCAGTGTAACGAGTTTATCAGCCTTCGCACCCACCCGGACACCGCCGCCGAGGTCATCGTCCGGATTCCAAAGGGCGATGAATTTACCGTGCTGGCGCTCTGCGGAACGTTTGCGCTGGCGGAGTACGCGGGCACTTGGGGCTACGTCCACAGAGACTTCATCCAGCCGGTGGCGGTTGGATAACCATATATCTTCATTCCCCTGCCATTGGGCAGGGGAATTTTAGTTTATTTTTGAACTTCTTCTTGACAGCCACCCAAGCGCGTGCTATAGTAAGTTCGTTCAAAAATGAACCAAATGGGGGGCGTGCATACGCAGTTTGCTTTTTTTGAAACGGCGCTTCGGGCGCAGAAAAGCTACAGCCGCCTGATGGAGCCGGTCTGCAAAAAATGGAACCTGACCCACAACGAGCTGGATGTGCTGCTGTTTCTGGCCAATAACCCGGAGCAGAACCGGGCGGCGGATATCGTCCGGGGACGGGGCATGTCCAAGGGGCATGTTTCCCTCTCCCTGCGGAGTCTGGAAGATCGTGGACTGGTTGCCTGTCAGGCGGACGGGACAGACCGCAGAGCCGTCCATCTGGCGCTGACCGACGCGGCAGAAGCGATCGCAGAGGACGGCCGGGCAGTCCAGCGGGAATTCATCCGCCGCCTCCGGGATGGGATCACTCCGGAGGAAAGCGCAGTCATCCTGTCCGTCACCCGGAAAATGGGTGACAATATCCGCGCCATGGAGCGGGAGCGAGGGTCTATCTGAGAACCGGAAATATGACCAACAGCGAGGGATTTTTCGCCTGATGAAGCCATTTTTCCGCGGGAATACTTTGTGTATTGCAAGGGAAAATGGTGCACAGCAGGCGGAAAAGACCCGCTGTTTGGGCGTGTTTACGGTTCTCAGATAGACCCTAAGATAAAAGCGAGGGGATTTTTATGTCAAAAGAAACAAATCAGGACATGGGAACCGGCAGTGTCAAAAAACGGATGGTGCAGATGGCGGTTCCCGCGGTGGTCGGGCAGGTCATTAACCTGCTGTATAACGTGGTCGACCGAATTTACATCGGCCACATTCCGGAGATCGGCGGCGCGGCGCTCACCGGTGTGGGGCTGTTCACCCCCATTCTGATGCTCATTACCGCCTTTGCCATGCTGGCGGGAGCGGGCGGCGCACCCCGGGCGGCCATCGCCATGGGCAAGGGCGACACGGACACCGCCGAGAAAATCGTGGCCAACTGCTTTACCGTGCTGCTGCTTCTGTCGGTGGTTCTGACCGGAGTGTTCTACGGGACACTGCCAACGCTTGTCCGGCTGTTCGGCGGCAGCGACGTGACGCTTCCCTACGCCGTTCAATACGGAAGAATCTATGTCCTTGGCAGCGTGTTCGTGCTGGTCGTGATGGGCATGAACCCCTTCATCACCACCCAGGGCTTCGCCGGAACCAGTATGCTGACCACGGTCATCGGCGCGGTGATCAACATTGTCCTCGACCCCATTTTCATTTTCGTCTTTGACATGGGCGTGGCCGGGGCGGCCATTGCCACCGTTCTGAGTCAGGCGGTGAGCGCGGTGTGGATTCTGCGGTTCCTCACGGGGCGCAAGACCATTCTGCGGCTGAAAGCCCGGAATATGCTCTTGCAGGGAAAAATCATCCTGCCCTGTCTGGCGCTGGGGATTTCCAGCTTCGTCATGGTCTCCACGGAGAGCGTTCTCTCCGTCAGCTTCACCTCCTCCCTGTCCCGGTACGGCGGCGACGTGGCCGTGGGCGCCATGACGGTGCTGACCTCCGTCAACCAGCTGATCACCATGCCCCTGCAGGGCATCTGCCAGGGCGGCCAGCCGCTGATCAGCTACAACTACGGCGCGAAAAAGTTAGAGCGGGTGAAGGAAGCCTTTTTCTGCCAGTTCCTTGTGTGCGTGGGGTACACCACCGTGTTCTGGCTGCTGGTGATGGCCTTCCCCAAAGTGTTCGCGGGCATCTTTACCAGCGACGGGGCGCTTGTGGGCTACACAGCCTGGGCGATTCGGATTTTCCTTGCGGGGACGTTTTCCGTGGGCTTTCAGGTCAGCTGTCAACTGGCGTTTATGGCGCTGGGGCAGGCGAAGATCAGTCTCATCATGGCCTGTCTGCGGAAGCTGATTCTGCTGATCCCCCTGATCTTCATTCTGCCGAACTTCTTCGCGGACAAGGCGTTCGCGGTCTTTCTGGCGGAGCCGGTGTCCGACATCCTTGCCGCCGCCGTGACGACCATTACGTTCTTTACGTTCTTCCGCAAATTATTGAAAGCGGGAAAACAGTAAAATTCACGCCGTACCCGGGTTTGGGTACGGCGTGATTTTTTATCCGTTCAGCAGCTGGGAAATGGGCTGCATTCCCTGATCGACGCGGGAATATTTTGCCAGAATCGCCTTGGCGTCGGCTTCGGACATGGGGGTGCCGTAGTAGTCGGACTGCCACGAGGCGGTCGCCTTGTTGTAGGCAACAAAGTCCAGCGTTTCTAAGTCGAAGCCGTTGCAGCGGGAGAAAGATGTCCCTTCTATCTCAACGCCTGCCTCTTCGTGGAACAGCTCAACCCGCTCCATAACATTGTCTTCACAGAGGTAAAAATCCATGGTGGCAAGGGGTATCAGATTACCGTAACGGTAAGTCCAAATATCCCAGTAGCGTTCACCGTCGCCGCTGCGCAGAAGATCCTTTACCCCGTCGCCGTTGATGTCCATGATCCGGTAGTGGGTATAGAAGGAATCCTGCCTGCTGAGACAGTCCTTGTAAATCCGGAGCAGCTCGTCGTCAGAGGGCTGAACATCCTTCGCGTTCAGATAGTCTCTCAGGGTCTGTCCGCTTTCGTCAAGGGGATAGTCCATCAGCGGCTTCCAGTCCAGCTGGATCCGAGGATATTTTGCCATGATGGCCGCGGCCTCGTCCTGAGAAATCTCCGTACTTTCCAATTCATAAGGGTCTGTATACCGATACCATTGACTGCCCCGACGTTGAATATTTGCAATTACGTTCCCCAGTCCCCCGTCATCCTTGAATGCCGCAGTGCCGTCTGCAAATGCAAAGTACGTATGCCTTTCACCATCCCAATACCTGTCCGGTGCCTGATATTGTTCCAGAACGTTCCCCTTGCACAGATACGATTCTCCGTAACCGTGAAACATCACTTCACCGTTCTCCATTTCCAGCCAGTCAAGGAACGCGCCGTCACGCCCAAGCAGCAGCTCGTCCACACCGTCTCCGGTCAGGTCATAGAAACTGTATTGTCTGGATTCGTCGGGAATATAGACATTTTTCTTCAGATACTCGGAAAAGTCCGTATAGGTTTCCGGAACATAGGCGTGTTCCGCCTGATAGGCCGCCTCTGCCACGGCCAGCTTCTCCTCTACGACGGCTCTGTCCACTTCCTTCGGCTGGATGGAGTAGTCGAACTGATCGGCGATGGATTCCAGTTCCGCCTTCGTCATGACCTCGCTGGCATCCGGATATCTGCTGTGGCTGAGGGAACGGTTTCCGTCAATGCTTATCATGATCATGGCGTTTTCCTGCTCGGCAATGATCTCGCCCTGTCCCTTGCTGTTCAGTGCCAGCAGCAGCTTCGTGCCGCCCGGAGTGGTGTGATCCCACTGCTCATAGGCATCAATGTCCATTCCGCCGGCGGACGCGCTGGGGAAATAGTCCTTCCGGGCGTAGCCATAGGACGTCATCAATTTACCGGCATTTTCGGTCACAAGCTCAAAATCCATGCTGAAATTGTAGGGCAGATAGAGCATTCCCGCCATACCCGTAATCTGCGCGTCGGAATCCTGGCGTAGCAGAGACCGGATGCCGGTTTCCTCCAGGAAAATGTCGCTCTGATATCGCTGGAAGGGTATCCATCCCTCCAGCAGCTTCAAATTGTACTTTGCGGCGATCTCGTCCACCTTGTCCACCATTTCCTGGGTATAGCAGCTGTAGGTGTACTCGTACTGGTTGGGAATGCCCGGAATGTCGGGTTCGTTGGTTGCAAGCAAATAATCCGGGTCGTAGCTCTCCTGAAATTCGTACCATTCCTTCAATGCCTGCTGGATGGCGTCGCCGCTGCGGCCGTAGGGGGTTATGATGTCCAGACTCTTTTCCACCGGGTCAATGGCCTTGCCCTTGTCGTCAAAACGCTGGGTGTAGCTGGCCTTGCCGATGGACATGTCCTGCAAACGCAGGGCGTACACGATCCCGCAGCCCACCAGCAGCAGCGCCGCGGCAATGGCGGCGGCGACCAGCAGCGGCCGGCGCAGGCTTCGTGTTTTAGGCGCGGCCGCCGGGGCGGCTTCTTCAATGTAGCGGCCGTCAATGCCGCTCATAGCGGTAAGTAAATCTTTTCCCGTCATACGGCAATTCCCTCCTGCATCAGATAGACCCGCAGCTTCTCCCGGATACGGTGGAGCCGGGTCTTGACCTTGCTTTCACTCATGTTGTAGCGCTGGGCGATCTCCGCCACGGTGTCCACGTACCAGTACCGCCGCACGAACAGCCGCCGGTTCTCCTGGGTCAGCGTGCCAAGGAATGCGTTCAGCGCCCGGGTGATCTCCCGCCCCTCGGCGGCGGAATCCCGGCTGGTGTCGGGGATGCACAGCTCCATCTCCTCGCTCAGGGTCACCACCTCGGCCTTCCGTCTGGCCGCATCAAGCCAGTCCAGCTTGCCAAAGGCAAAATTTCGGCATATTTTCGCGAGATACGCGAAGAAATACTTCGGGCGCTTGGGCGGAATCGTCCGCCACGCGGCGAGATAGGTGTCGTTCACGCTTTCCTCCGCGTCCTCGTAGCTCTGGACAATGCGCTGGGCGATGGTTTGCAGCTGCCGCCCATAGGCCGCCTGGGTTTCCATAATGGCCTCATCCTTCCTTTCCCAATACAGGTCGATGATCTTTTCGTCTTCCACTGAGGGAACACCTCCGTTTCTTTTTGGGTCCTCACCCTATAAGAGGGATTTTTTCGGGAAAGGTTACAGGAAATTGGAAAAATTTTTGCTTCGCCGTTTTTTATAGGGAAAATGCCGGCTCATGTGAGCCGGCATTTTATGTAGATTTCGATTACACCAGAGCGGCGGTGATAATGGCCATCTTGTAGACCTCGTCGGCGTTGCAGCCGCGGGACAGGTCGTTGATGGGCGCCGCCAGACCCTGCAGGATGGGGCCGTAGGCCTCGAAGCCGCCCAGACGCTGGGCGATCTTGT
>OIYS01000568.1_pt1 | contig 24451 bp, 25 predicted proteins | sample 1588271 | NCBI WGS metagenome assembly OIYS01 (sample SAMN03283286) | human gut metagenome | biome: human-associated habitat; material: feces | host: Homo sapiens | place: Peru | collected 2012
CCAATGTTTACGTGTGGCTTATTTCTTTCGAATTTTGCTTTTGACATTGTTTTTTTCCTCCTTATATTAAATAAACTCTACCTAGCGTTTTCTACTTTCCATTTCATGGAGCTCACAATCGGGATTGAACCGACGACCTCCGCCTTACCAAGGCGACGCTCTACCGACTGAGCTATGTGAGCAGTTAAATACGTAAAGTATTCTTTATACCATAGAAATTTTACTACTATTAAAATTCTTTGTCAATATATTTTATATAATTGATTATCTAATATTTAAACATTTTTCTAATTTCTTTTTAACTCTTTGAAGTGCATTATCTATTGACTTTGCCTGTCTATCCAAATCACAGGCAATTTCTTGATATGTTTTCCCATCAAGATATGACATTAACACTTCTAATTCAAGTTCTGAAAGCACTTTGCTTATCTCTTTTTCTATATGATTTACTTCTTCTCTACCTATAATAAGTTCCTCAGGATCACTTACCGTCAACCCCTCAATAACATCTAACAATGTTCTATCAGATTCTTCTTCATACATAGGTTTATTCAAAGATACATAGGTATTTAATGGAATATGTTTTTGCCTAGTAGCAGTTTTTATAGCTGTAATTATCTGTCTAGTTATGCATAATTCTGCAAATCCTTTGAAAGATGTTAATTTTTCCGGATTAAAATCTCTAATTGCTTTATATAAGCCAATCATTCCTTCTTGATATATATCTTCTTTATCTGCTCCAATTAAAAAATAAGATTTTGCTTTATTTCTTACAAATTGCTCATATTTATTTATTATTTTTTCTTGTGCTAATTTATTTCCACCTTTAGCTTTTAAAACTATTTCTTCATCCGATATTTCATTTATATAGCCAATTTCTCTACTTATTTCTACCCTTTTCAAACATATTCCCCTCCATTTTTACCCATTTAATTAAATTATAAATCCCATTTATTTTACAGTCAATAATTTATCATTATTGTTTTCTTATTTTATCTAATTTTTCAAAAATCTCTCTATCTATTCTATCACTCAAAAAATTTTTATTAGTATTTATGTTATTTTTTTCAGTTTTTTTTCTTATAATTCTTTGAACTTCTACTACTTCATTATGAAATTCTATAGAAGACATTCTAATAGCGCCTCTTTGAAATATAGTTTGTTGTTCTAGTGAGTCCGATGTAACAACTACAACCTCTACTTTTCTCCCAATCTCATCCACAACTCGTTCTATATATGAGTCTGCTGTTTCTCCATCTTTTGTAAAAACAACAACTATGTTTCCTACGATATCTTGTTTTTCTAAATTTCCTAAAACTTTGTGAGCATCAAAAACTAAAACAATTTTACAACTTTTATATGCTGCATAGTTTTGAAGCATTTCTATAAGTTTTTGTCTTGCAGCTTCATAACTATATTTTTTTCGTTCATTTAGCTCTGACCAACTATTTATAACATTATATCCATCTACAAAAATTCTTCTCAACTTTCCTCACTCATTTTCTATTTTTTTATCCTTCCCTTTAATACTTCATACATCATTATACCACCGGCAACAGAAGCATTTAAAGAATTTATTTTCCCTATCATAGGTATTTTTACTAATTTATCACATTTATTTTTGGTAAGCTTGCTTATTCCTTTTCCCTCATTTCCTATAACAATCGCGCAAGCTCCATTGAAGTTAGTATCATAACTATACTCTTCTCCATTTATATCAGCTCCATATACCCAAATATTTTTTGCTTTTAATTCGTCAATTGTACTATTTACATTGCTTACTTTAGCTATTTTCACATATTCTATAGCTCCAACTGATGCCTTATAAACTGTGGCAGTAACTCCAACATTTCTTCTTTTAGGTATTATAATTCCATGAACACCACAAAGTTCTGCGGTTCTTACTATAGATCCTAAATTATGTGGATCTTCCAATTCGTCTAATATAACTATAAATGGATCTTCATCTTTTTGTTTTGCATAATTTAAAATCTCATCTACTGTACTATATTTAAATGGTGTAATTTGGGCAATAACACCTTGATGTGCTTTAGTTTCACTCATTAAATCTAACTTTTTTCTATCAACTTCTTTTACAATAACACCTTTATCTTTTGCTAAACCTAAAATTTTATTTATGGATCCTTCCATTTTTCCATTAGCTATAAATAATTGTTCTATAGTTTTATTAGATTTTAATAATTCTATAACTGCATTTCTACCTTCTACTAAATCTTCTCTTTGTTTTATATAATTTTCTTCATTGTTATTTCTCTCATTATGTCCTTTATTTACACTATCTGCAAAATATTTTTGTTTACGAGTTAAATGTTTGTATTTATTTTCTGATTTTGTCATTATTACTTCTCCTTAAAAATCACTTTTATTTACTTCCTAAATATATCTCTCTTTTTTCACTACTCTTTCCACAAGTCATTTTTCCTTCTGGACAAGCACCTTTTACACAGTTTGGACCAGCATACTTAAATAAAATCGGTGCAACTTCTTTTACTTGTTTTAACATTTCATCCGCTAAATTTCTTATCTCCCATTGAGCCCTTTCACAGCATCTATGATTAAAGAAATTTATAAGACTTCTCGCATTCATTGTTAATATTATTTTTGTTTCACAAGCATTTGGGAAAACATATCTTGCGTCTTCTATAGCTTTTTTTTCAGCAACTTTCTTATCTAAACCTTGCTTTAAATAATCTTGCATAAGATTATCTACAATAATATCATAATCTCTCTGAATATTTTTCATAGCATTTACGTATATTTCTTTACATTTCTCATTATTATTTATAGCTGGTGGAACTATATATTCAAATTGATTTAGTTTTACATATCTTTGACTTTGTTGTGAATAACTAGCTATCCTATGCCTTACCAATTGATGCGTTAAACTTCTTGAAACTCCTTCTACTGCAAATGTAAAACTTACATGTTCTATTGGAGATTGATGCCCATACGACATTAGCATATTTAAAAATTTTTCTACATTTTCTTCATTTAAATTAGAAACTATATCATCCACCCCAACTGCACTATAACAAAGTTTAGCCGCAGCTGCTATAGTCTTTTCTGCTTCTTTTGTATATTGTATTAATTTAACCTTCAAACTCATAATATTCTCCTCATTTTCTTTACTCTACACACCTATTTAATAGTTCCTCTAATCGTTCTTTATCATCTATTAAATATAAATATCCTATTAATGCTTCAAACCCAGTTGCATTTCTATATTCTCTAACATCTGCATTTTTAGGTATTGTCCCTGATTTTGCATTTCTTCCTCGTTTATATATTGATAATTCTTCCTCGTTTAATAATTCTATAAGCTGATTCATAAAATTACTTTGTTCATGTGCTCTTACGTATGATATTGTTTTTATATGAAGTTTATGGACAGGCATATTTCTATTTCTATCAATTATGTAACTTCTTATAAAAACTTCATATACTCCATCTCCAATAAAAGCAAGTACAAGAGGGTTTAATTGTCTTACCTCTTCTTTTGTAAACTTGTTTTTAAATAATTGAAAATCCATTTTTAGCTCCTTTTATTTATATACTTTACTCAATAAAATATAAAATTTCACTTTTATAAGAATTGCGACCTAGTTTTATTTATTACAAATCAATCTTATCATAACTTATCTAAATTTAGAAATTAATTTTAAAATAAAAGGTCGAATTATAATTATTTCTACAATTCAACCTTTTATAATATCTATAATAAATTTTTATTCATCTATTTTATGCCATCTTATCCCTTGAGGGGTATCCTCTAAAACAATTCCCCTACTTTTTAAATCATCTCTTATTTTATCCGCTAAAGCCCAATTTTTATCTTTTCTTGCTTGTTGCCTTTCATTAACTAGCTTTTGAATTTCATCATCTAAATTTACTTTAGTTGATTTTTGTAACATACCTAGAGGTTTTCCAAGCTCTCTTATTAAATTTAAACAACCTGTAATTAACTCCTTAGACGAATCTATATTAACATTAATATTTACATCTTTTATAAGATCAAATATAGCTGTTATAGCATCTGCTGTATTAAAATCATCATCCATTTTTTCTATATATTTTTCTTTATATTTGTTTAAGCTTTGCAAATATTTCTTTTCTTCATCTGTAATATGAGTAGTTCTAACTTCATCCAATAAGTTTTCTAAATTATATATTGTATTATAAATTCTTTCAACTGAAGCCTTTGCAGATAATAACAATTCTTCACTAAAGTTTAATTGTTGTCTATAGTGAGCAGATAACATTAAAAATCTAATTACATCAGCATCAAACTTTTCAAGTGCAGCCCTTGCAGTTAAAAAATTGTTTAATGATTTAGACATTTTTTGATTGTTTACATTAACAAAAGCTGAATGAAGCCAATAATTTGCAAATGTTTTTCCTGTTAATGCTTCACTTTGCGCTATTTCATTCTCATGATGTGGAAAAGCTAAATCTGAACCACCAGCATGAATATCTATAGTATCGCCTAATATATTTTTAGCCATACAAGAACATTCTATATGCCATCCAGGTCTTCCCATTCCCCAAGGACTTTTCCAAGCAGGTTCACCAGGTTTTTGAGCTTTCCATATGGCAAAATCCATAGGATCTTTCTTTCTCTCATCTATGCTTATTCTTGCCCCTGATTGTAAATCTTCAATATTTTGCCCAGAAAGTTTTCCATAATCACCAAATTTTTTAGTTGAAAAATATACATCTCCATCTACTTCATAAGCATATCCTTTGTCAACTAACCCCTTAACAAAATCTATTATTTGCGTTATATATTCTGTTGCTCTAGGATTTACTGTTGCTCTTTCTATATTAAGATTATCAGCATCTTCATAATATTCCTTAATATATTTATCTCCAACTTCCTTTACCGTAGTATTTTCTTCGTTGGCTCTTTTTATCATCTTATCGTCTATATCAGTAAAATTTTGTACAAATTCTACTTCATATCCTCTGTATTCAAAGTACCTTCTTATCGTATCAAATACTATAAATGTTCTACCATTACCTATATGGAAAAAATTATATACAGTAGGACCACAAACATACATTTTAACTTTTCCAGCAACTAAAGGCTTAAATTCTTCTTTTTTCTTAGTTAAAGTATTATATACCTTAATCAATGCAAACTCCTCCTATCTTTTAAGTTCTATTGATGCCTTTTTAAACTCATCTTTAATTTTATTATATACATCTTCAATGGATATATTTTCATTTTCTCCACCATTTCTTAACTTAAATTCAACTATTCCTTCTGATACTTTTTTCCCAACAGTAATTCTCATAGGAATACCCATAAGCTCTGAATCTTTAAATTTAACTCCAGCTCTTTCATTTCTATCATCCAAAAATACTTCTATCCCCATATTTTCTAATTCTTCATGCATTTTTTCTGCTAAAGTAATTTGAGTTTCATCTTTCATATTAGCTATTATAATAGATACATGATATGGAGCTACTGATAAAGGCCATATAATCCCATTTTCATCATTGTGTTGCTCTATTATTGAAGCCATTGTTCTTGTTACACCTATTCCATAACAACCCATGATAAATGGTTTAGTTTTTCCATTCTCATCAATAAATGTAGCATTCATAGCATCTGAATACTTGGTTCCTAATTTAAATATATGACCAACTTCAGTTCCTCTTGCTATTGTTATTTCTTTTCCGCACACAGGACATTTTTCACCCTCTGTTATATTTCTAAAATCTGAAACTTCTCCCTCAAAATCTCTTCCATAATTCACATTTTCTATATGGAATCCTGTTTCATTAGCACCAACTATAAAATTAAACATATTAGCAACTTCAGTATCAACTAATAATCTATCAACTTTTATTCCTATAGGACCGACAAAACCAACTTCAGCATTTGTAGCATTTTTAACCATACTCTCACTTGCCATGTCTAGCTCTATAACTCCTCCTAAAGCATTAGAAACTTTAACTTCATTAACTTCTCTATCACCTCTAACCATTACAGCTACAACTTTATCATCTGCTCTATATATTAATGTCTTAGCTATTTTCTTTTCTGAGCAGTTAAATAATTTTGCTAAATCTTCTATAGTTTTTGTATGAGGAGTCTCTATTTTATTCAATTCTTTTAATTCTTCTTTTTCAGCCATTTCTGATGTTGCTGGCGCTTTTTCTATGTTTGCTGCATAATCACAACTTGTGCAAAATACTACATCATCTTCACCAACTTCTGATTTAACCATGAATTCAGCAGAACCTGATCCTCCAATTGCACCTGAATCCGCCGCAACACATTTAGCATCTAACCCACATCTATTAAATATTTTAACGTAAGCTTCATACATTTTATTATAAGAAACATCTAATCCTTCTTGATCTTTGTCAAAACTATAAGCATCTTTCATTATAAATTCTCTAGATCTCATAACACCAAATCTTGGTCTTCTCTCATCTCTATATTTAGTTTGAATTTGATAAAGATTAAGTGGAAGTTGCTTATATGACTTTATTTCATTTCTTGCTATATCAGTAAATACCTCTTCATGAGTTGGCCCTAAACAAAATTCCCTACTATTTCTATCAGTTAATCTAAACATTTCTGCCCCATAAGCGTCCCATCTTCCAGATTCTTTCCAAAGTTCTGATGGTAAAAGTGCTGATGCTAAAAATTCTTGAGCACCTGCATTATCCATTTCCTCTCTCACTATATCCTCTATTTTTTTTAAAACTTTAAGTCCAAGTGGCATATAATTATATATACCTGCTGCCATTTTTCTCATCATACCAGCCCTTAACATAAGCTTATGACTTTCTATTTCTGCTTCTGCTGGAACCTCTCTTAACGTTGATATTAACATTTTTGATGCTCTCATTTAAAATACCTCCTAAAAAATTATTTATAATATTTTATAATATTTAAATCATAACTAATATTTTTTATTATTTTTAACAAATATAAAAAAACTCACCCTAAAAATATTTTAGGGCGAGCAATAAGTCGCGGTACCACCTAAATTTGTACTCTTATAATTTTAACGATATTAAACCGGTAATTTTTAAATACAACTCAGAAGTAGGTTCAAAACTTTTTAAAAATCTTACAGCCTAGGATTTTTTCTCTGAATGGTAGTTTTTACTAATCTTCTTCAACGTTTTATATAGATTTTGCTTTTTCATTATATCCTTATAAAAATTTTATGTCAATATTCTAAAAAAATACTAATCTACAAATTAATTATTTAAAAATTCATTGCAAATAATCAAATCTTCTTTGGTTGTTATTTTTATATTTTTATAGTCTCCATCATAAATAAGAACTTTATTTCCAAACATCTCAACTACCATAGTATCATCAGTAACTTGTATATTCTTCTTCTTTATTTCTTCATGACACTTCTTTATTATATTAAAATCAAAACATTGAGGCGTTTGAATAGCAACTAATTCGTCCCTCTTCAAAGTTTTTATTGAAAACCCATTATTATCTCTAATTTTAATAGTATCTTTTGGCACAACTCCAGGTGCTGCTGCTCCATACTCTTTAGCTTTTTTTATTCCATCTTCAATTATTTTCTTTGATACAAAAGGTCGTGCTCCGTCATGTATCAAAACTACTTCACAATCTTGTATACTTTTTAATGCATTGTAAACAGAATCTTGTCTTTCTTTTCCACCTTCAATTATGCTGGATATATTAAAATCGAATTTATTCATTATATTATTCTTAAAATAGCTAATCTCATCTTTAGGTAAAACTAAAACTATTTCATCAATCCCTTCACAAAGTTCAAAAGATTTAATTGTGTAATATATTATAGGTTTCCCATTTATCTCTATAAACTGTTTGCTAATATTAGCTCCCATTCTTTTTCCTTTTCCACCTGCTAAAATAATCGCTATTGTTTTTTTCATAATGCCTATCCCTTCTGTTTAGCAAATATCATCCTTCCTGCTGCTGTTTGAAGAACTGATGTCACAGTCACGTCTATCTCTTCTCCAATATACTTTCTTCCACCTTCTACTACAATCATTGTTCCATCATCTAAATAGGCTATTCCTTGTCCAGATTCCTTACCATCCTTTACGATAGTTAACTTCATATCTTCCCCTGGAAGAACAACTGGCTTTATTGCATTAGAAAGTTCATTTATATTTAGAACAGTAACACCTTGAACCTCTGCTACTTTATTTAAATTATAATCATTAGTTAAAACTTTTCCATCTAACTTTTGTGTAAGTTTTAAAAGTTTACTATCAACTTCATTTATCTCTGGAAAATCTCCTTCCCAAATCTGAACTTCTATTGGCAATTCTTTTTGTATTTTATTTAATATATCAAGACCACGTCTTCCTCTTGTTCTTTTTAATGAATCTGAACAATCTGATACATGCCTAAGTTCATCCAATACAAAGCTTGGAATAACCAATGGTCCTTCAACAAATCCTGTTTGACATATATCAAATATTCTTCCATCTATAATTACTGATGTATCTAATATTTTAGGAACCACCTTAATTTTTGATTTTTTTTCTTTAGGTGAATTTTTCTTAAAATTCTCGATATATATCAATATGTCATCTTTCTTTTTTATAGCTAAATCAATACCAACTAACATTGCTATAAAATTAATTGCTATTAAAACTACTGATCCTAAAACACTGTTTGCTATATTACTTAAAATATAATTTAACGGTATAGTAAATATTGATACTATTATTATACCAATTGCTGCTCCTAAAACACCAAATATTACTTCACTTGCAGAAAGCTTACTAATGCCACTTTCCATATAAGATATAAATCTTTTTATATATCTATAAATAGCTGGGGAAATTAAAAACAGTATAACACCAACTGCAACTGTCATAAAAATTAAAAATAATGCCTGTATAATTATATTGGAAAAATAAGCATTTTGAGCAATATATTTATTTTTGGTTATAGATTCTCCTATTATATACCCCGCTAAAAGCCCTAAAACTGTAAATGTCCCTCTAAAAAAATTTTTTACCACTAAATATCACCTCCTATTAATTAGTTGTTAGCATAAATCTTAATATAATTAAATCACTATTTAATAACACCCCCTATTAATAACAAACAGTTTGTTTTAATATTATATTCAAGTTAATCTAATAATTTTATAACTATATTTTGTAATTTATTGACTTTTTACAAATACAAATCTTATAATTAGTATAAAAATATATGATGAAATTCTTTTACTAAGGAGTGTAACACTATGAGAGATATAATTTTTGATAATTTTCAAAACAGTGTAAATGATTCTCTATTAAGACATAGAAATATCTTAGACATTTTAAGCAAATATCAAGAATCTCAAGCTAGAGCTTCTAGAGCAGTTTGTAAAGCAGTTACAAATTGTGGTTGCATCAAAGTATCTGCCGAAAAGCAAGATTTAATCTATGATGAAAACTACTTAGAAAACTTAAATACCATAACTAGCGGTATAGAAGGACAGCTTTGCGACAACTGTAGAGAAGTTATTGAAAGAGAGTTAGGAAACAATATGTTCTATTTAGCTTCCCTTTGTAACGCTCTTGGTTTAAATCTTTATGATATCTATCTAAAAGAATATGATAAAATGAACACATTAGGCAAATTTACTCTTAGATAAATAATCTTTAGTGCTTGATTTATCAAGCACTACTTTTGCTATAGATTTTTATTTAAAGATACTTGTTCCCTTATTCTTCTAAGTCCATTCTTTATAGCTTTTGCTCTCGCTTCACCAATTCCCTCTACCTTATCTAATTCTTCTGTCCCTGCTTCTAACACGTATTTTAATTTGTTAAAATGCTTAACTAAATTTTCTATTACGTTTGAAGGTATTCTTGGCACTTTATTGACTATTCTATATCCCTTTGGTGACACTAATGTGTCAATTAATGGTTTTCCAACATATCCTAGTTCTTTAGCTATTTGTTCTAAATCTAATAAATCTTCCGATGATAATAATTGTATATTTTTATATATATCCTCTAAATCTAAATCTTTATTACTACAATAATCTCTTATAAGAAGCAATCCATCTTGTTCTATATTTCTTACCAATTCATTTAATTGCATCGATATAAGTCTTCCTTCATTCCCAAGCTCTATAATATAACCATCAATTTCCTGAACTATTCTCATAATCATTTCTGTACGCTGAATAGCTGTTGTAACATCAAATAATGTAGCTAAATCTTGAAATTCTAAAATATTTAAATTATTTATTACCCTATCTAAAACAACTACATATTTTTCTAATGTTTGTAATGCCTGATTAGCTTTGCTTAGAACAATACTACTATCTCTTAACACATATTTTATATCACCTTTATATATTGTTATCATTGTTCTTCTTTGAGATATTGCAATAGCTATATTGCCCGTTTGTTTAGCAACACGTTGGGCAGTTCTATGCCTTGTTCCCGTTTCATAAGTTGCAATTGATTGATTAGGCATAAGTTGAGTATTAGCATACAATATCCTCTTTAAATCAGAGCTTACAATTATCGCTCCATCCATTTTAGCAAGCTCATATATAAAAGCTGGACTATAATCTGAATTTATATTAAATCCTCCATCCACTATATCTAATACACTTTCATTATTCCCTAATACAATAAGTCCTCCAGTTTTAGCTCTTAAAATATTTTCAAGACCTTCTCTTAACGCTGTTCCAGGGCTTATTATCTTTAGTACTTTTTTTATTTCACTATCTTGTTCTATCCTCATATACTCACCTATCTATTAAAATATCTTACTTATAGCTTCCTTTAAAGTTTTAACTCCAATTATATTTAATTTAGAATTCTTTACTTTTTCTAAATTTCTATAAGGTATTATGGCATTTAAAAATCCCATTTTCTCAGCTTCATTTATTATCCTTTCACAATTGGCAATTGGTCTAATTTCTCCTGTTAATCCAACTTCTCCAATAATTAATAATCTTTCCAATTTAGACACTCTACCTCTAACAGATGATATTAATGCTATTGCAATACCTAAATCTGCGGTAGTACCCTCTATCTCAAGTCCACCAACTACATTTACATATATATCAGTATTATAAAATGGAATTTTTAATTTTTTCTCTAGAACAGCTAAAATTAAACTTAATCTTGAATTCTCTATACCAACTGCTGTTCTTCTTGGCATTACAGCTTTGGTTTCGCTCACCAAGGCCTGTATTTCTACAAGAATAGGTCTAGTTCCTTCTATAATTCCAATTACTATTGAACCCTCTTGATTAAACGAAGTATCCTCCAAAAACATTTTTGATGGATCATATATTTCTATAAGACCTTCTTGTCTCATTTCAAATACCCCTATTTCTGATGTTGTACCAAACCTGTTTTTCATAGTTCTTAATATTCTAAATTCTTCTGTTCTCTCTCCCTCAAATGATAATACTGCATCTACCATATGCTCCAAAACCCTAGGGCCAGCTAATTCTCCTTGCTTTGTTACATGAGCAACTATAAAAAGAGGTATATTATTTCCCTTAACTATTCTCATTATAGAATTCGAACATTCTTTTACCTGAGAAACACTTCCAGGTGCAGAACTAACACTATCTTTATATACAGTCTGTATTGAATCTATTATAACAAAAATAGGCTTAATTTGATCTATATATATATTAATAATATCTAAATTTGTTTCAGATACTATATATAATTCATCGGCATCTATCCCTAATCTATCTCCCCTTATCTTTATTTGTTCCTCTGATTCTTCTCCAGAAACATACAATACCTTCCCATATTCTTTAGATATATTATTTGCAGTTTGTAAAAGCAATGTTGACTTTCCAATTCCAGGATCCCCAGATATTAGTATCATAGATCCCTTAACAAGACCTCCACCCAATACCCTGTTAAGTTCAGTAATCTTTGTATTGTACCTCTCCTTCTCTCCTGATTTTATTTCACCTATCTTTTTTATTGCATCAAGTTTTTTTTCTATATTAATATTAGTAAATTTTAAATTATTATCTTTTATTTCTTCAACCATTGTATTCCAGCTATTACAATCTGGACATTTTCCAAGCCATTTAAGAGATTCATATCCGCAGTTTTGGCATATAAATATACTCTTTTGTTTAGCCACTTATGTTAACCTCCTTAAAATAACCATTATCTAATACTATATTTTAAATAAAATTAATTTAAATCACATTAAAATAACTTTACCATAAATTAAATACTTATTTATTAAAATTTCTATAAAACTAATAATAGCACATAGTTACGACTATTTATATATAATTTTTACTATTCTTTATATTTTCCTTTATTTACTAAATATATGTTTTTTATTTACAAGATATAATAAAATTTTTTATATCTTATAAATGCCAAGAGTACTTTTATATTAAGTACATAATGAATATTTTTAGCTCTTTTAACAATACTAAAATTATATTAAATTTTATTTTAATAAGGAGTTGATATTATTGAATATTAAAGATAAATTATACAACAACTATAATCCCGAAAAAATAAAATCAAATCCATTAAGAAATTATAAGAACAATATGTTTAATACAGTTAATGATTATGATTCTATGACAAATTTACTAATTAATGATAAGATTAGTAATGAAGATATAATACATAATAAAATTTAGGAGTGATACTATAATGGTTAAAATTTATACTACAAGTACATGCCCTTGGTGTACCAAAGCAAAAGAATATTTAAAATCCTTAAACATTGATTTTAAAGAACTAAATGTTCAATCTGACATGGAAGCCAGAAATGAAATGATAAAAAAAACAAAGCAAGGTCATGTTCCTGTACTTGAAATAAATAATGAAATTATAATAGGCTTTAAACAAGAAGAAATAGCTAAAGCTCTAAATAATATAAGATAAAGATTTTCATAATTTATGAAAATCTTTATCTTATAATTTTAATTTTTAATAAAACCAACCTCATTATTCTCAATGATAGCTTTTAAAACACTTCCTTTAGTTACGTTTCCTTTTAATATTTCCTCACTTAATTTATCTTCTATGTTTTTAGTTATAGCTCTTCTTAATGGTCTTGCACCATAATTTGTATCTATAGCTTTTTCAACTAAAAATTGCTTAACCTCATCAGTAAAATTTAAATCCATATCTTTTGATTTTAATATATCTTTGGTATTTGTTAACATTATATCGACAATTTTTAATAAATGTCTATGTTGCAATTGATGAAAAACTATTATATCATCTACCCTGTTTAAAAACTCATCTCTAAAAGATTTTTTTAACTTTTCAATCATTTCATTTTTCATCTTTTCATATCTCTCATCTTCACCTTCCTCCAATATTGAAAATCCTAAAGAATTTTTTTTCTTTAAGCACTCTGCACCAATATTAGAGGTCATTATTATTATCGTATTTTTAAAATCTACAGTTTTTCCTTTTCCATCTGTCAATATACCATCATCTAATATTTGCAAAAGTATATTTAAAATATCTGGATTTGCTTTCTCAATTTCATCAAACAATATAACAGAATAAGGATTACTTCTAACTTTTTTAGTCAACTGACCTCCATCTTCATACCCAATATAACCTGGTGGCGAACCTATAAGTTTAGATACTCCATGCTGTTCCATGTATTCTGACATATCAATTCTTATAAAATTATTTTCATCTCCAAACATAACATCTGCTAAAGCCTTGCAAAGCTCCGTTTTTCCAACTCCAGTAGGTCCTAAAAATATAAATGATCCAATTGGTCTTTTAGGGTTTTTTAATCCAACTCTAGCCCTTCTAACAGCTTTTGCCAAAGCCTTTATTCCATCCTCTTGACCAACAACCCTCTTCTTAAGTCTATCTTCTAAATTTAATAATCTATCCATCTCACTTTCATTTATCTTTTCTAAAGGTATCTTAGTCCATCTAGAAACTATATTTACAACATCTTCATAATCAACAGTTTCAACATTTACAGAGTTTTCGTCTAACCATCTATTTTTTTCATATTCTAATTCTGATTTTAATTTTGATTCTTCATCTCTAAGCTTTGCTGCAACTTCAAAATCTTGTTTTTCTATAGCACATTGTTTTTCAGCTATTAAAAGTTCTAATTCATCCTCTAAATCTTCTATATACTCTGGAGTATTCAAACTATTTATTCTAACTCTTGCCGATGCTTCATCTATAAGATCAATAGCTTTATCTGGCATAAATCTATCTGTTATATATCTATCTGATAAATATATAGCACCACTTAATGCTTTTTCTGTTATTTCAACCTTATGATGAATCTCATATTTACTTTTAACTCCCTTTAATATTTTTAAAACATCATCTTTTGAAGGCTCTTCAACTTTTATAGGTTGAAACCTCCTCTCCAATGCTGTATCTTTTTCAATATATTTTCTATATTCATCTATGGTTGTTGCTCCTACACATTGAATTTCCCCTCTAGCTAAAGCTGGTTTTAGTATATTACATGCATCTATAGCCCCTTCTGCTCCTCCAGCTCCAACAATTGTGTGAATTTCATCTATAAACAATATTGTGTTATTTACTTGTTTAAGTTCATTTATAACCTTTTTTAATCTATCCTCAAATTCTCCTCTATATTTAGATCCAGCAATCATAGATGTTAAATCTAAAGAAACTATTTTTTTATCTCTAAGTATTTCTGGTACCTTTCCTTCAACTATCTTTCTAGCTAATCCTTCTACTATTGCCGTTTTACCAACCCCAGGTTCTCCTATTAAGCATGGATTATTTTTAACTCTCCTACAAAGTATTTCAAGAAGCCTTTGAGTTTCATCATCTCTCCCTATAACAGGATCTAGCTTTTCCTCCTCTGCCATACATGTCAAATCTACACCATACATATCTAAAGAAGGCGTATCATTTCTTTTATCCCTGTTATACTTTCTATCTAATTTATCTTGATTTATATTTTGCTGATAATAATTTTTCTTAATATCCTCTGTAATCATTTCTATTAAAGTTTTTATGTTTCCATTAAATAATTTAGATATAATTATAAAACCTAAACTATCATTATTCTTTAACATAGACAATAATATATGCTCAGGAGCTGCATAATTTTGTCCCATGGATTTTGCTTCATAAGACGCGTCCTCTAATATACTTTTAACTCTTGGCGTAACTGGTATTTCATCTTGATTATATTCAATTTCTCCAACACCTAAGAATTTCTTTATAAGTTCTAATACTTTTTTTTCTGTTATTCCATACCTTATTAATAATTCCTTGCTTTGCCCTCCTTCTTTTAGCAAACCTATTAATATATGTTCCGTTCCTATATATCCATGCTTAAGCTCCTTAGAACTTTCCTTAGCTCTTAATACTACTTTCTTACCTCGCTCTGTAAATTTATCAAAAAGCATTCTAATCCTCCTATATCATATTTAAACACATTAACTTTATTAGTGATTATATCCACAAAAAGTATTTTCAACTCATATATAATACCTTTTTTAAACTTATGTTATAATTTTTTTAAATTTATGTTACAATTTTATTAAATTTATAATTAATTTAGGAGGAAAATATTAATGAATATTTATTGGCTTGGTCAAGCTTCTTACTTAATAAAAACAAGCAATGGTAAAAGACTCCTTATAGATCCATTTAATGATAGTATAGGCTATACACCATTTGAGGGTTCTGTTGATTTAGTAACAATTAGTCATGACCATTATGATCATAACTTTACAAAACTTATTAAAAACAATCCTACTATAATTAAATCTTTAGGAAATTATAATAATGATTTTTGTAAAATTACAGGAATAAAATCCTTCCACGATGAAACAAACGGGACTAAGAGAGGAGATAACATAATATTTAAATACATTATCGATTCTGTAACACTTTGCCATTTAGGAGACTTAGGGCATGACTTAAATGAAGAAACTTTAAAAGAACTAGGTAAAATAGATGTTCTTTTTGTTCCTGTGGGAGAAACATATACTTTTGATGTTAAAACTGCTGCAAAAGTTGTAAAAAAGATAAATCCTAAATTCATAATTCCTATGCATTATAAAACAAAGTTATTAAATATTCCTTTAGCAGGAGTTGATAAATTTCTTATGGAGATGAAAGAGTATCCAGTTGAAAATGTATCTAGCTTTTCAATAAATAAAGATGAACTACACACAAAATCAAAAATTATATTAATAGATATTTATTCTAATTAAATTACATAATAAAAAAAGCTATCCTTTTAAGATAGCTTTTTTTATAAATTATTCAGCAACTGGTGCTCCAACTGGACAAACGTTAGCGCAAGTTCCGCAATCAATGCAAGTGCTAGCATCTATAACGTATTGAGTATCTCCTTGAGATATAGCTTCAACTGGACATTCAGCAGCGCATGCTCCACAGCTTACGCATGAATCTTCTATTTTGTATGCCATTAAAAACACCTCCTTAAAAATAGTTCTTCGTACAAACTCTATCTTACCACATTTAAATAACATTTAAAAGCGTTTGGCGAAATTTTTAAATTGTCATAAAATTAATTACCCTTAAATAAATCCCTAACCAATTTTTTATCTGCCTCATCTTCTATTTCTAATTTTATATCAGAATCTTCAATATCATCTTCATATCCACCTGATATAAGTTTTATATTATCTATTCTAAAATCTTCTACTACATCCTCATTTTTTGAAATCTTAAATTTAACTGCTACCTTTTCTTTTAATAAATTATTGCTTACTACCTCACCTTTTCCCCTTTCAGTTTCCACTAATGATCCAACCTTTGGAAGCCTCTTTCTTATATCCTCATAGGTACTTTGCTCATAATTTAAACAGCACATAAGTCTACCACATATTCCAGAAATTTTAGTAGGATTCAATGATAGATTTTGCTCTTTTGCCATTTTTATTGATACAGAAGCAAAGTCTCCTAAGAATGTAGAACAACAAAGTGGTCTTCCACATGGTCCAAGACCACCTAACATCTTAGCCTCATCTCTAACCCCTATTTGTCTAAGTTCTATTCTAGTCTTAAATATAGTTGCTAAATCTTTTACTAAATCTCTAAAATCAACTCTTCCTTCCGCAGTAAAATAAAATATTACCTTATTATTATCAAATGTATACTCAACATCTATAAGCTTCATATTAAGTCCATGTTCTGATATTTTATTTAAACATATTTCAAATGCTGATTTTTCTTTTTCTTTATTTTCCTTATGTTTTTTTATATCATCTTTAGTTGCAATTCTTAATACTAATTTTAGAGGAGATATAATACTTTCTTCTGGAATTTGCTTTATTCCTATAACACATTCACCAAATTCTATACCTCTAGCAGTCTCTACTATAACAAAATCTCCTTTATTTATGTCGTATTTATCAGGTCCAAAATAATATATTTTCCCCGCTTTTTTAAATCTTACCCCTATTACATTTACCATTTTTCTTCCTCCAATATGCTAATCAACATGCTACTAAATGCAGCCCATAAGTTTATATTACTCTTTAAATCCTTTCTTGTCTTATCTATTATTTGTGATATTTTTTCTAATTTTTTATAAGAAATAACACTTGCTATCTCTTCAATGTCATTTATTTTATCTAAATTTAATATATCCATATGACCTTTGATTTCCTTATATACAATTATATCTCTTATAAAAGTTTTAAAAACAGATAAAATATCATTTTCTCTTCCTTTAAATTTACAAAAAATATCAGAATATTTTAATACAAGTTCTGAATTATTAGTTGATATTTCTTTTAATAATTCTATTACAATTAATCTTATCTCCTTAAAAGATTCATCATTTATTAATTTTTCTATTCTTCCGGGAATACCTTCACAAAACGATAATAAAACCTTAGCTTGTTCAGTCTTTATATCGTTATAACTAATATTTATAAATTCATACATTTCATCTTTGCTTAAAGGCCAAAGCCTATAAATTTGACATCTTGACTTTATAGTATCTAGAATACTTTCGCTATTATTAGACAACAATATTATAAATACACCTTTAGGTGGCTCTTCTATTGTTTTTAATAAAGCATTTTGAGCTTGACTGGTTAATTTTTCTCCACCATATATTATTATTACTTTTTTATCAAATTCATAAGGTTTTTTATTAGCTTCATTAATTATTTCTCGAATATTATCAATCCCAAAAGACTCTTTATTAGTCCTATACTCTATTATATCTATATAACTTTTTTCTACTTTAACTCCTAATATATTCATAGCAAATTTTTTAGCTATTAAACTTTTTCCAATTCCATCTTCTCCAATTATAAGATGAGCATGTGAAATCATATCATTTTTCAAAGCATTATTAAAACTATTTATAACTTCTTTATGACCTATAATTTTCATATAAAAATCCTCTTATATTTATTTAATCTTAAATTTTTATCTCATTAAACCAAAATAGAATAATACTATAAAAACAATCTTAAAATTATTCCTATTACAAATATTATAACATCCATGCTTATAAACTACAGGAAAAATAAAATATCAACAATATTTACTTGTTGATATTTTATCATATATCCCTATTTTATGTATTTAATAATATTATTTTTTACATCTGCGATACATTCTACAAGATTATTATTTGAATATATTTTTTCAATACCATTTAATTTTAAATTTTTATTGCTAAAATCCTCTGAATCTGCTATAAATCTTCTGCAAATCTCTTTATAGTTTGGACTATCCTCACTCATTTCACGATTTAAAATTCTTTGAAGTCTTATTCCATCATCAACATCTATATATAGAGGAATAACATTATTAGATCCAAAATATTTTTTAAAACTACTATAAGATTCTAAAGTTGATATAACTATATAGCTATTAGTCTGTAAATTTATTTGCCCATCATCCATTGTTCCATAATACCAAATTCCATTTACAGTATCATATTTTCTAAGTTCAATAACTTTATTTTTTTGTATAAATTTATTTATCATATCATCATCTATAAAATTATATTCTACACCATCGTTCTCTTCCACTCTCTTAGGTCTAGTAGTGTATCCAACTATTTTTTTTAAATTTAAAGAATTATCTTTAATAATTTCTTTAAAAATAGTATCTTTTCCTGAGCCACTTTTACCCATTATACAAAAAACTTTTCCCATTACACTTCCCCCACAATATCTAAACTTTATCATCTGATTTTATCACTTTTATATAATGGTTGTTAACCCCTATGATATTTGTACCTTCATTTATATAATTTTCTATATATTTTATATGTTCTTGCTCTATTATTTCTCCTGAAACCAATATAGGTACTCCAGGTGGATAAGGTATTATATTTTCAAATACAACTCTTCCCAAAGAATCGCTTAAACACACTTCTTCACTTTCTTTTCCAATTATCTCATAAGGCATAAATTTTCTTTTGGGAATATCAATATTATAAAAATTTTGTTCCTTTGACTTTATCATTTCAACATCACAATTTAAAAGAACCTTATATAAAATATCAAAATCTTCTTTCTTATTAAAAGGTGTTGGTATTAAAACTATATTTTTATTATCACTCATTTCGCATTGGATACGATTTTCCCTTAAATATTTTAAAAGCTTGTTTCCATTATAACCATATTTTAAATTTATAACTATCCTACTAAAGTCATGCTGAAGATTGCATCGACTACATGCTTTATTCTTGTCATCCTCGCAATTTTCACATATAAATTCTTTATCTACAATATTTAAATAACTTATATCTTTAATTTTCTCCCTAAATTCTTTAATAATTTTTATTAACTTATTATAATCATTCTCTCCATGATTTTCTAAATAATTTCTAGCATAATCTAAACTCATCATAAGCATATATGATGGACTAGTGCTCATAAATATACCCTTGTAAAATTCTACATTCCCTATATATTTTAAATTATTAACATGAAGATAAGATGTTTGAGTTAAGCTTGGCAATGTTTTATGTGCACTCATAATAACCATATCCGCCCCTAATTCTTGTGGGCTTTTAGGTAATTTTTTATTAAAGCCATAATGAGCTCCATGTGCCGAATCTATTAAAACTTTTATGTTTCTTTCCTTACACAACTTTATTATATTTTCAATACCAAGACCTATACCATAATAATTAGGATACGTTAGTATTATTCCTTTAATATTATTTTCTACCTTTAATAGTTCATCTAAATTATCCAAATCAATACCTATAGGTGCTTTTAATTTTTTATCATATTTATTCTTTATAAATATCGGTTCTAATTTTCTAAGTATTACACCGTTCATTATGCTTCTGTGGCAATTTCGTTCGACTAAAACCTTATCTCCTTCATTAAAAGCTGAAAATACCATTATTAAATTCCCACAAGTACTTCCATTAATTAAAAAATAACTTTGTTTACTTTTATATAATCGAGTCAATTTATCCTGAGCATCTTTTATTATTCCCTCTGGGTTATGTAAATTATCTAATCCTTCAACCTCAGTTAAATCACCTTCTAATAAAATCCTTTTTAATTCATCATTAAACGCTCTTCCCATCTTATGACCAGGCATAGAAAATGGAACAACATCTTCTTTTAGATAATCACTGATTTTATTTATTATTGGAACATTATTCAAATAAAATCCCCCTCTTTAGTATATTAAACAGATTTTCTAGTGTAAATTTCTTCTTTTAATCTGTTTTTATAAAATTTATAAAACTCACTATCTAAATCACATTCTATTACTTTAGTTTCACAACTTTTGCAAATAAGCTTACCTTTTATAATTATACCATATCCTTGTTTTTTGCATATAATACATATTTTATTACTCATTTAATCACTCCTAAATTTATAGTTTGTACCCTTACAATAAATACTTTTTATATAAAATTTTTTCCTTTACTTTTGATTTTATTCATAAAAATAAATATTTTTTTTATTATTGATAAAACTATTAAATATAAAAAAATTTAGGAGGAATTTTTATGAAACAGGAAATCTTATCATATTTATCTACTGAAAAAGAAAACTTATTTAAATTATGTAAATTCTTATATGATAACCCTGAAGAAAGTTATAAAGAATATGAATCTTGCAAATATATTTGTGATTTTTTAAATACAAGAGGATTCAATATTACTAAAAATTTTTGCGATATTGAAACTGCTTTCATAGCAACTAAAGGTTCAGGTTACCCTAACATTTGTTTTTTATGTGATTATGATGCAACAAAAGATCAAGGTCATATTACAGGTAATAACCTTTTAACCACTATAAGTATTTCATCAGCCATAGGCCTTGGTAAGTTTACAGATAAATTCACTGGAACCATAACTGTAATTGGTTCTCCTGGTGAATTCTTAGGTGGTTCTAAATCTATTTTTGCTAAACTCGGAGTTTTTGATAATATAGATGCAGTTTTAATGGTTCAACCAGAATTAGTCACAGCAGAAAGTGGCTTATCTAAAGCAACTATTCCTTTAGAAGTTAAATTTATAGGTGGAAATGGACTTATCTTTCTAAATTCAAAAACATATACATCTTTAGATGGAATACTATTATCATTTAATATATTAAATTCACTTTTAAAAGCTTTAACACCAGATATATCTATAAATTTTATTCTATCTAGGGGATGTAATACACCTTTGCTAGTTCCTGAAGAGGCAGAAGCTAAATTTTATATACAGGCTAAAAATATGGATATGGCCAAATTTGCTGAAGAAAGAATTAGAGAACTAACACTGTATGTAAGTAAACTTATGGGTCTTCAATGCTCCTATTCTCTTTATGAACCCCCAAGTGAAGAATTATTATCAAATAAAACATTAAATAGGCTTTTTATAAATAATTTAAAAGAAAATGGTGTAATTGAAATATGTCCTCCTTTACATATAGAATCTAGATTAAGCATTGGAAACATAAGTACTATAGTTCCCTGTATTCATCCTTATATTAATATAATAGAAAAAGGTGTAATTTATTTCGGAACCAAAGAATTCGCTGAACAAACAATATCTTCTTTTGGATTTGAACAAGGATTAAAAGCTTCCTATGCCTTAGCTCAAACTGCTTTAGATTTAATAGAAAATGATTCTCTGTTAAATGAAGCGAAATCATCACTTTACTAATAATCTAAATCCTTATTTTTTATTACACTTAGATCAATTTTATATAAAGTGATACTAGATAAAAGCGATGTTAATTAATAAACTTATTTAATATTGCCTTTATTTTTTTATTAAATGTTTCTGATAAATTACTTAATTAATTATATTACTTACTCTAGATAGTATGTTTACCTATAAATATTTAAATAGTATAATAATTACGTTGGAGGTGGAATTTTGATTCAGATATATAAATCTTATAATAATACTGGAGAATTAAAAAATATTGACACAATAGAGAATGGTTGCTGGATTAACATAGTTGCACCTTCTCAAGAAGAATTAATTTTAATTTCTAAAAAAACATCTATACCACTACAGTTTCTAAGAGCTTCTTTAGATGATGAAGAAACTTCTCGTATAGATATAGAAGGAGAAAATCTTTTAATCATTGTTGATATTCCTTTTACAGAGATGGAAGATAATTCATTAACGTATGATACTTATCCATTATCTATAATTCATACTAGCAATGTATTAATCACCGTCTGTTTAAAAAATAGTAAGATATTAACGGATTTCACTAGAAATAAAATAAAATCATTTTATACTTTTAAAAAATCTAGATTTACTTTACAAATATTAAATAGAATTTCAACCTATTATCTTCTTTATTTAAGACAAATAGATAAAAAAAGTTTAATGATAGAAAAAAGACTTCATAAATCCATGAAAAATAGAGAACTTATTCAATTGCACTCGCTTGAAAAATCTTTAGTATATTTTTCTACATCTTTAAAATCCAATGAGATAACGTTAGAAAAAATGCTGAAATTAGAACTAATTCAAAAATATGAAGAAGATAAAGACATACTAGAAGACGTAATAATAGAGAATAAACAAGCTATAGAAATGACTGAAATCTATGGTAACATTCTTTCAAGTACCATGGATTTTTTTGCTTCTGTGATATCTAATAATTTAAATATTGTTATGAAAGTAATGGCTTCTGTAACTATTTTAATGTCAATCTTTACAGTTGTTTCTGGAATATATGGAATGAACATATCTAAACTTCCTTTTGCTGATAGTCCTAATGCTTTTATTATAGTTATGGGTATATCTTTTGCATTATGTTTTTTAGTAGCCTTACTACTTTATAAAAAAGACATGTTATAGAATTTATAGATTTTATTTATACTCCTTGTTATTATATAAGTTTTTATTTTAATATAAAGTGTTATTTATATAGTATTAAATAATATAATACTACTAAAATTAAAATAATCTTATCTTATGCAAGTAACTATAAAAAGGAGGTTTTTAATATATTAAATAAATTAAAATTTAATGATACTATAGGTGTTATTAGTCCAGCTGGTTGTGAAAAAAATAATTCAATAGACTATAATTTAAATCAATTAAAAAAATTAGGTTTTAAAATTAAAGAAGGTAAACATTTAAGAAAAATAAATAATTATTTTGCAGGCACTGATAAAGAACGTGCATCTGACTTTATGAATATGTTTAAAGACCCAGAAGTAGCTGCTATCATGTGTTATAGAGGTGGTTATGGCTCTATACGAATGATGCCTTATATTAATTGGGATGTAATAAAAAACAATCCTAAAATATTTTGTGGATTTAGTGATATAACATTACTCTTAAATTATATAAATAAGGTATCAAATATTCCTACATTTCACACGCCTATGGTAAATTCCAATCTTCAAGATTTTGTAACACAAGATTTTTTTTTAAATCTTTTAACTAAAAAATATAGTTCTATAAACTTAAAAAACTTTAAAAACATAAAAACTTTTAACAGTAAAAATATTATCGGAAAAATATGTGGTGGAAATCTCTCTATGATTTGTAGCGCTTTAGGAACACCTTACGATATAGATACGAACAATAAAATTCTTTTGCTAGAAGACATAAATGAACCTGCATATAAAATAGATAGAATGCTAACTCAACTTCTTATGTCTAAAAAGCTAGATAAATGTTGTGGTTTTATTTTGGGACATTTCACCCCATATGATATCAATACATTAAATTTAATAAAAAACATACTTTTACCTTTAAATAAACCTATTATACTAGGTTTTCCAAGCGGTCATGCATATCCTAATGTGTCATTACCACTTGGAAGCAATATTTTAATAGATTTTTCGCAAAATATCATATCAATTGAGCCCATATTTAAATAGAAAGCATCCTAACTCTTAAAATAAAAAATTTAAATAAGTTAAAAATAATAATTTATTATAAAACAAAAAATCTCAGCTTAAGCTGAGATTTTTGGAGGCGCCACCCAGATTTGAACTGGGGAATAAAGGTTTTGCAGACCTCTGC
>OIYS01000569.1_pt1 | contig 24439 bp, 28 predicted proteins | sample 1588271 | NCBI WGS metagenome assembly OIYS01 (sample SAMN03283286) | human gut metagenome | biome: human-associated habitat; material: feces | host: Homo sapiens | place: Peru | collected 2012
TTCTCTATAAGCAACTTGTGGTTTACCAACATTAGCTTCAACATTGAATTCTCTTCTCATTCTATCAACTAGAACGTCTAAGTGTAATTCACCCATACCAGATATAACTGTTTGACCAGATTCTTGATCGGTTTCAGCTCTAAATGTTGGATCTTCTTCAGCTAGTTTTTGAAGAGCAGTTGACATTTTTTCTTGGTCATTCTTACTCTTTGGTTCAATTGCTATAGAAATAACTGGTTCTGGTATAACCATTTTTTCAAGTATTACTGGATGTTTTTCATCACATAATGTGTCAGCAGTTGTTGTATTTTTAAGTCCAACAGCAGCACCAATTTCACCTGCATATATCTCAGGAATTTCTTCTCTGTGATTTGCATGCATTAATAATATTCTACCAATTCTTTCTTTAACATTCTTTGTAGAGTTTAATACATATGATCCACTCTTTAATGTTCCAGAGTAAACTCTGAAGAAAGTTAATCTTCCTACGAATGGGTCTGTAGCAATTTTGAATGCTAAAGCAGTGAATGGTTCAGAATCAGATGGATGTCTAAGAACTACTTCTCCTTTAGAATTTGTACATTCTATTGAAGCAATATCAGTAGGAGCTGGTAAATAGTCTACAACAGCATCAAGTAATAACTTAACACCTTTGTTTCCTAGAGCAGATCCACACATAAATGGGAAGAATTCTGCATCAAGTGTTCCTCTTCTGATAGCTCTTTTTAACATTTCAATTGTGATTTCTCCACCTTCAAGGTAGTTCATCATTAATTCTTCATCATAATCTGCTACTGCTTCAATTAACATATTTCTATATTCATTTGCTTTATCTACCATATCAGCAGGTATTTCAATTTCAGTAGCATTTTCTTCTGGCTTACCATCATAATGATATGCCTTCATTGTTACTAGGTCTATTACACCATTGAATTCGCTTTCAGCACCAATTGGAAGTTCGATAGCAGCAGTTTTAGCACCTAATCTGCTTCCAACAGTACCTAAACTCATATAAAAGTCTGCACCTAATTTATCCATCTTATTTGAGAAGATTATTCTAGGTACTTTATATTCGTTTGCTTGTCTCCAAACAGTTTCACTTTGTGGTTCAACACCGGCATTTGAGTCAAGTAGTAAAACAGCACCATCTAGTACTCTTAAACTTCTTTGAACTTCAATTGTAAAGTCTACGTGACCTGGGGTATCAATAATGTTAAGACGATATCCCTTCCAATGTGCTGTAGTTGCAGCACTAGTAATAGTAATACCTCTTTCCTTTTCTTGCTCCATCCAGTCCATTTGGGACTCACCATCGTGAGTTTCACCAATTTTATGAGTTATTCCGGTATGGAATAAAATTCTTTCGGTAGTTGTTGTTTTACCAGCATCAATGTGTGCCATAATACCGATATTTCTAATTTTATCTAAACTAACATCTCTTGCCATAAACAACTACCATCTGTAATGAGCAAATGCTTTATTTGCTTCTGCCATTTTATGAGTATCTTCGCGTTTCTTGCAAGCGCCACCAATGCCATTTGAAGCATCGATAATTTCATTTGCTAAGTTAATGGCCATACCCTTTCCATTTCTTAACTTTGCATAATTCACTAACCATCTTAAAGCTAAAGCTTGACTTCTTTCGTTATCAACCTCAACTGGAACTTGATAATTAGAACCACCAACACGACGAGACTTAACTTCTAATGCTGGTTTAATATTTTCTAAAGCTTGATTGTATACATCTAAAGCAGGCTTTCCTGTTTCTTTTTCTACAATTTCAAATGCTTCATATAATATTTTTTGAGCAGTGCCCTTTTTACCATCTTTCATTATTTGGTTAACTAACTTAGTAACTACTTTAGAATTGTAAATGGGATCAGGTAGCACGTCTCTTTTTATTGCTCTTCTTTTACGCATCTTTATCCACCTTTCCTATTTTTTTGGCTTCTTAGAGCCATATTTACTACGTCCTTGACGTCTATTATTAACGCCTTGAGTATCTAATGTTCCACGTATTACATGATAACGAACACCGATTAAGTCTTTAACACGACCACCACGAACTAGTACAACACTATGTTCTTGTAAGTTGTGTCCTTCACCTGGAATATAAGCATCGATTTCTTTTCCATTAGAAAGTCTTACTCTACAATATTTACGTAATGCTGAGTTTGGTTTCTTAGGAGTCTTTGTTCCTACTCTTGTACAAACGCCTCTTTTTTGAGGACTAGTTGTATCAGTTTGCTTTCTTTCCAAAGTGTTAAATCCAATATTTAAAACTGGACTCTTACTTTTTTTCTTCTTGCTCTTTCTTTTGCTCTTTACCAATTGATTAATTGTTGGCATTCATTTTCCTCCTTCCATGTACACACATCCTGGTGTATCACATATTCCATTAAATTAGATTCTACCTAGATAGAATCCTCCTTTAAAAAACATAAATAATATATCATTTAATATTATTTATGTCAATATTTTTTATAACTATTTTGCTGGTTTTAATTAATAATTAAGTGTAGTGTATTTATTGCATTTAAGAAATCCCTTAAAATCTATTACACCATTATTAGTTATGTTAACATAGCCATCACACTTGTCATCTTTAACCGCCAAAAAATCTTCAGAAATTATGCCTTCATCTATTAATTCTTTAGCAGTAATTTTTATACTTGCATCTTTTTCAGGATACCAAGTTATACTTTCTATATATTTAGTAGTTATATCAACCAGTTTGTTTTCCAATTCTTTATAAGGTTTGTTTTTTCTTTTAACAGTCATACCCATAAATACCATTAATATTAAAAGAGACAAAATGATAAAAGTCCATACTATTCCCATGTTTTTTAATTTATTCATCTAATCTCCAACTTTCATATCCTTGCGTTTCATAATCACCGCAATCAATATACCCTTTTGCATCAACAATGCTATCTGAAATGCTTGCGATTGCATACCCATTACATTTGATATGAATAGGTCTAATTATATAACCCATTTTAACTAGTTGCTTTTTTGTTAACACAGTCGTAGAAACGTTTTCAACGTTTTCATATTTATTTCGCATGTATCTTTTAGCAGCGCTTTCTAATGCTTCTTCTGTTTCACTATAAGTCATTTCATTAACGCCCTCTTTTGTTTTAACTTCCTTATCAATTGAGTGGTAAAAAGCAATTATCAAAATAATGGCTACTAAAAAAAAGAAAAACAAAACAGCCATTAAGCCTATCATTTCTGACATACTCCAGCCATTTTTATATTTATAATTCATTCCAAAACCTCACTTATTTATTTTCTTGACAAAGTTCTTCCTTAGTTAAATATTCCTTAATAAAGAATGGACCAAATCTAACCGATCCGCATACTCTATTATATCTATACATTTTATATCCTAATCCAATACATTCAAATGTAGTTCCATCCGGATAGTTTTTAACTTGTGTTTTAATGCAAAATTTCGGATTTTTATTTTCAGTGGTTCTAAAAAAGTCTATAAAAACAATTACAACCCACGCTACTATTAATAAAATGACTAGTACTTTTAAAATGTTTTCTATTATTCTTTTCATAAAAATCCCTCTCTAATTCTATAAATAGTATATCTTTATTTATTTAAAAAATCAATACACAAAAAAAGCACTTTTTAAAGTGCTTTTTACTAAGCAAGTTCTACTTCAGCGCCTGCTTCAGTTAATTGTGCTTTAAGTTGTTCAGCTTCTTCTTGAGGAACATTTTCTTTAATGTTTCCGCCATTATCAGCTAAAGCTTTTGCTTCAACAAGTCCAAGACCAGTTATTTCCTTAATTATCTTAATAACTGCAATCTTGTTTCCACCAGCAGATTTTAATACTACATTTTTGTTTGCTGAGCCAGCTTCTTCTGCTTGAGCAGGAGCTGCAGCTACTGCTACTGCAGATGGATCTACTCCAAATTCTTCTTTCATTGCATCAACTAATTCTTTAACTTCAAGAATTGTCATTTCTTTTAAAGCACTTATAAAATCTTCCTTATTTAATTTTGCCATTATATATTCATTCCTTTCTTATTTTTCTAATTGCTCTGCATAAAGATTTAAACTAATTGATAAATCTTTAACATATTGTATCATTCCACCAGCTAACATTGTTAACAATCCTTCTCTTGATGGAATAGATGCATATTCTTTAATTACATCAATATCAGCTTTCTTACCACTGATAATACCAACGCGAATATCTAATTTGTCATGATTTTTTGCATAATCAGATATTATTTTAATTGGTTCAAGTAAACTTTCACCAAACAAAATAGCATTTGGTCCTTCTAAAAATTCATCCAAATTAACATTTACTTCTTCCAAAGCTCTTTTTAGCAAAGTGTTTTTATATACCTTGATTTCAGCATTTATTGGTTTAAGTAGCTTTCTTAATTCGCTAGTGTCTGAAACTGTTAAACCTTGATATTGAAATATAATAACAGATTCGCTATTTTTGATTTTTTCAACTATCTCATTAACAACTTCTCTTTTTTCGTTTAAAATTTTCTCGCTTGCCATTTTATCCTCCTTTACCATATTAGAAAAGCTTCCACAAAAGGGAAGCTTAAAAATTGTTTTTAAGTTTTCCCTCGGTAGGATTATTAAACAGAAGTCCCTACTGTCTTTGGGTGAACGCTTTTTCTAAAATGTATTATATTAAATTATTGATTAAATGTCAAAAGAATTTTTATCAACTTTTATTCCAGGACCCATAGTACTAGAAATTGAAATATTTTGGATAAAAGTTCCTTTTACTGTGGCTGGTTTTACCTTAGCAATAGTAGCTACTACATATTGTAAATTTTCTTCTAATTTCTTATTATCAAAAGAAGCTTTACCAATTATAGTATGGATATTTCCATATTGATCATTTTTATATTCAACCATACCTTTTTTGATATCTTCAACTGCTTTAGCAGGATTTGGTGTTACAGTTCCAGTTTTAGGATTTGGCATTAAACCCTTAGGTCCTAAAATCTTACCAATCTTACCAAGCATAGGCATCATATCTGGTGTAGCAACTATTGAATCATAATCAAACCAGTTTTCCTCTTCAATTTTTTTAATCATGTCGATATCACCAACATAATCAGCACCAGCAGCTGTTGCGTTTGCAGCAGCATCACCTTTTGCTATAACAAGTACTTTCTTAGTTTTTCCTGTACCATGTGGTAATAGTAAAGATCCTCTTAATTGTTGATCAGATTTCTTTGCATCAATATTTAATTTAATTGCAACTTCAATAGTGCTATCAAATTTTGTAGTTGTAGTATCTTTTACTAGCTTAATTGCATCTTCTAATAAATAAGAATTATTTTTTTCTAATTTAGCAGATGCTTCCACATATTTCTTACCGTGCTTTTTCATTTTTTCCTCCTAACTGTGGTTTATTAGCGGACTTTTTATATGAATTAATATACTAATATTATTCTTCTTCAGTTTTTTCTTCTTCACCAACAACTGCTACTTCTTTAGAACCTTCAGCTAATCCCTTAGCTTCCTCTTCCATTTCAGCAAGTTGTTCTTCGCGCTTAGCTTGTTCTTTTTCAGCTTTTAATGCTTCTTCGGCTTGTTCTTTTAATTCTTTATCATTTAATCCTTCAACTGCAATACCCATATTACGAGCTGTACCCTCAATGATATTCATAGCAGCTTCAACATCATAAGCATTTAAATCAGGTAATTTTGTTTCAGCTATTTGTCTTAAATCATTTTTAGATATTGTTGCAACAACTTGGTTTGCACCTTTAGAACTACCTTTTTGAATCTTAGCAGCTTTCTTTAACAAGAAGCCAGCTGGTGGAGTCTTTAATACAAAATCAAATGTACGATCATCAAATACAGTAATTTCACATGGAATTATATCTCCCATTTTATCTCTTGTTGCGTCATTAAATTTTGTACAGAATTCTTGTAGATTAACACCTGCAGGCCCTAAAACTGTTCCTACTGGTGGTGCTGGTGTTGCTTTACCGGCACTTATCTCCAATTTAATTCTTTTTACGATCTCTTTTGCCACGAAAACACCTCCTATAAAAATTTTTTCGCGTTAGTGGTATGGGCAAATCCGCATTCCCTTCCACATAACTAGTTATAACAATATATAACCGCGATATAGATAATATCACATATTTATGATAAAAACAAGCAAATGTAGTAAAAAATCGTAAAAAGCCGCACTAAATTCTTTTGATTTTATATAAAAATATGTTATTATTATGTTGATTAAGGTTAGGGAGTTGGTACGCATGGTAAAATTCGGAAAAAAGTTTTTCTTCGATGCAACCTATGTAAAAAAAAGTAGAAGAAAACTTATTATTATAGGAAGCTGCGTAGTTGTATTAATTATATGTTTAATATTTGGAATGAGCAAAATCGCAAAGAAAAAGAAACCCAGCAGCGGAAAGGTTAATAGCAATATTATTTTAAGGCAAGAAATAAAAACTGAAGTAAAAAGTGGTTTACCAGATAAAGCTAGCTATTTTGAAAAGTTAGAAAACACCGATTTAAATAAAATTGAAATTATATATCCAGATAATTTTGAAACTGATATAGATGCTAGTAAATGTCCAGAAGATCTTTTAGGTGAAATTAATAGCATTCTAGATGGAACCAAAGAAGGAAAAATTGAAGATTACGAATGTATCACAAAAGTTTCCAAAAAAATTGGAAATTATGACATTAAAGTTGTTTATGATAAAAAGGATTATAGTGTTAAATTAAATGTCATTGATTCTACTCCACCAGTATTAAAACTTAAGGATGTAGCTATTACTAAAGGAGATAGTTATACAATAGATGATTTTGTAGAAAGTTGTACAGATAATTATGATGAAGCTTGTAAACTTGATTATTACTACAACAATTACAGCAACTCTGAAGCTATTGACTACTCTAAATTGACAGAAGAAGGAACATACAGCATAAAAGTTGCCGCAGCTGACTCGAGTGGAAACTTATCAATGCCTGAAACAGCAACTTTAACAATATCACCAAAAGCTCCTAATAAATATCTTGTAACATTTGATACTGCTGGTGGCTCAGCAATAAATGGTGAATATATAGAAGAAGGAAAAATTGTAACAAAACCTTCTAATCCAACTAAGAATGGATATACATTTGCAGGATGGACACTAAATGGAAGTACATATGATTTCTCTACTCCTGTAACAAGCAATATTACTTTAGTGGCTAATTGGAATAAAAATCAAACAACTCCTGTTAATCCCGGAAATCCTGGAAACAGCGGTTCTGGTAATAGTGGTTGCCAATTTGGTAATAAAAACTATAATACTAAAAAATATTTACTTGCTGTTTATGCAAATGGTAAATCATCATGTGCCGTATCACCAAGTAATGCTCAAAAATTAAAAGACAATTCAATAACTGAACCAATAATGTATGCAGACTTCAAAAAATTAGCTGCAAGCCTAAAAGGTGGAAGCTATGCTGATCCTGGATACGAAATCTTACCAGTACCTAACAACAACAGAACTGGTGTTGTTGGATACCAAATCGAAGTAAACGTTCAACAAAAAGTTAATGATAAATATGTCGAAGTTGCTCGTTATAGAATTGATACGAGTGGAAAAAGACACTTTACATTAAATACTATTAATCTTCCAGAATAATCTGGAAGATTTTTTTACATCATTTAAGAAATATGTTATTATATTGCTATAGTAATAGAGGTGAAATATGGTAAAGTTTGGAAAAAAGTTCTTTTTTAACGCAACCTACGTCAAAAAAAATAAAACCATACTTGTTGTAATATGCTTAACACTAATAACTTTAGTCGTTGCAACAATGTTAATCACAAAATATACATCATTTGATAAAAACGAGAATTTAAAAAAGGATGCTATTGTTTATGAAAATATTGATATTAAACTATTTGGCAAAATACCATATAGTATTCAATATTTTAAAAGCATCGAAAACGTTAAACTTTCAGACATAAAAATAACATACCCTGATGATTTTAAGCTTCAAGAAGATCTATCAAGTTGCAGTGAAGAAGAAAAGAAAAAAATCGAGGAAATAAGAAATAGCAATACTCCTAATGAAGCAAAAGATAATAGTTTTAATTGTATCTCTTATATTGCCACTGAAGTAGGAAGATATAATGTGGCAATTGAATTATACGATAAAAAATATAATGTTAATCTAAATGTGGTTGACGATGAAGCTCCTATTTTAGAAGTTAAAAATCACGAAATATATGAGGATGAACATTACAATATAAACGATTTCGTAAATAGTTGTACAGACAATAGTCAAACAGATTGCACTTATGAATACTTAAACACTAGCCTAGTCAGTTATGATAAGTACACTGAACCAGGTACCTATGATATTAAATTAATTGCCAAAGATAGAAGTGGTAATAAATCCGAAGCTAAAGTGGCAACTCTTACAATCAAAAAAATAGTTTATTATACTGTTAATTACGATACAGGCGGGGGAAGTTCTGTAAATAGTGAACAAGTAAGAGAAGGCAGAACACCAAGTTATCCACAAGCTCCAACAAAATCAGGATACTATTTTAAGGGATGGTATTTAAATAACTCTGAATATAAATTTGATAAACCTGTAACTAGTAATATAACCATTACTGCAAAATGGGAAAAAATTCCAACGCCAAATAATCCAAGTGGCAATCCAGGAAACAATCCAGTGACGCCACCTAAAAATAATAACTCTTCTTGTATAAAATACTCAGAATTTTATGGAAGTATAAGTATTTATAACTACGCGTTTGCGGGTGGGTCAAAAAGTGATTGTATGCCAACAAATTCATCCACATATAAAGATAGTGCAGTATCAATTGCTGAAAGATATCAAGATAGTGTAACAAAAAGATTTAAGTCTGACTACTCAATAAGTACTGGCTGTTCCGTTAATTCATATTATAATGTTAAAAGCGTAACTTATAATGGAAAAAGATCAGTTGGATTCTTGATAACGTATAGCTTAACAGCTGATAACTGCAGTACTCTTGCAGATGCTACTTACATGCTTACTTGCTCATCGCCTAATAATTGTTCAATAACTTATAATTAAAAAAGAATCATTTCGAATGATTCTTTTTTATCTATTACTTCTAAATCTATCTTTAGGATCTAGAATTTTTTTTCTTAATCTTATACTATCAGGAGTAACTTCGACTAGTTCATCTTCAGCAATAAATTCAAGAGCTTCTTCAAGAGTCAAAGTCTTAGGTCTTGTTAAACTTATAGCTTCATCAGCACCGCTGCTTCGAGTATTAGTTAAATTTTTATTTTTACATGGATTAACATCTAAATCATTATCACGATTATGAATACCAATAATCATTCCCGTATATACAGGTGTAGCAGGCTCTATCATTAAAGTTCCACGCTCTTCAAGATTCCATAAAGAATATCCTAAAGCAACACCATTTTCCATGGATACCAATACACCATTTTTACGATGAACAATATTTCCAACATAAGGTTTAAATGAATCAAAACTTCTTATCATTATACCTTCGCCCTTAGTATTTGTGATAAAAGCACTTCTATAGCCTATAAGTCCTCTTGTTGGAGCAGAAAACTCAAGATGAGTATTTTTATCATCATTAATAATTTGTTCAAGTTGTGCCTTACGCTCTTGTAAATCATTAATAACCGTGCCAGCATATTCATTCGGAACGTTAACAACAACTTTTTCAAATGGTTCACATTTTTTACCATCTATTTCTTTTATTAATACCTCAGGTTTGGATACAGATAGTTCATATCCTTCTCTACGCATATTTTCAATTAAAATTGATAAATGTAACTCTCCGCGTCCACTAACTTTGTAGCCATCGCTATTTTCTAATTCTTCAACTTGCAATCCAACATTAGTTTCAAGTTCCTTATACAAGCGATCTCTTAAATGTCTTGTTGTTAAAAATTTACCACTCTTACCTGCAAAAGGACTGTTATTAACTAAAAAATTCATTGATAAAGTTGGTGTCTCAATTTTAATCGGAGGTAATGGATCAATATGGTTCAATTCACAAATAGTATCTCCGATCGAAATATTACTACATCCCGCAACTGTAACTATATCTCCATAATATGCTACATTTTTTTCAACACGGTTTAATCCCTCTGTGACAAATAATTTAGTTATTTTAAATGATGACTTTTCACCAGAGTTGTTAATAAGTGTTACTGTTTCACCAGATTTTATTTTTCCCTTATTAACTCTTCCAATACCTAATCTACCGATGTAATCATCATAACCTAAATTTGAAATTTGTAATTGAAGTGGATCATTCTCATTACCAACAAATGGTTTAACCTGTTTAATAATAGTATCTAAAAGAGGTGTTATATCATTATTATCATCATTGGGATCATATTTACAAATACCATCTCTAGCAACACCATAAATAATTGGAAAATCCAGCTGTTCATCCGTGGCATCCAAGTCTAAGAATAAATCAAAAGTCATATCAACAACCTCTTTTATCCTAGCATCCGCTTTATCTATTTTGTTTATAAATAAAATAGGATTCAAATGTTGTTCCAAGGCTTTCTTTAAAACAAATCTAGTTTGGGGCATTGGCCCCTCAGCAGAATCAACTAATAATACAACAGTATCAACAGTTTTGATAACTCTTTCTACCTCACTTGAAAAATCGGCATGACCTGGAGTATCTACAATATTAATTTTATAGTCCTTATATCTTATTGCGCAGTTTTTTGAATAAATAGTAATACCTCTTTCACGTTCAAGGTCATTGCTATCCATGACACACTCAACTTGTTCCTTACGTTCATCAAAAACACCACATTGATCTAATAATGCATCTACTAAAGTAGATTTGCCGGCATCAACGTGGGCTACAACGGCTATATTAATTATTTTATCCATATAATCACCTCAAATAACATTTACTTTTACAAGAATACAACAAAAGATAAAAATAAGCAAGATAAAAGTACACAATTGTGTACTTTACGAATTTAAATTACATTTAATAATATTTACTTTTCTTTCATTTTTTATACCCGTTACTATTTTTAACTTGTCTTTACCAATTTCCATAGTATCAAATACAAATTCATAATCAGTTATTACATTAACATTTTTTGTTTTAATAGCCTTGGTTTTTGGGAAAAGTAATATTTCATTGTTATCTTCTATGTTAATAATAAAACGATTGGAAATATCTTTTGATAACTTTTTCTTGTTATAGAAAGCTTTAATCATTTTATTTACTTCGATTTCATAAAGAAGCTTAGAATTATACACATTAGGATTTTCAGAACCGACTATATAATTATTATCAACATCATTGGAATAGATATCTATGGGTTTATTAAGCACAGTAACATTCGATCTAAGTTTATTTGAAATAGCTTTTAAAGAAGTAATAAAACTATCAAAACTATCCACAGATATTTCACTAAAGAACTTATCTCTAATTAAATAATTTTCTGGCATATCATATGACACTAAAAAATCATTATATATCTCATTCCATACACTAGCATTTCTTTGATCGTAATCATTATAGAAAAAGAAATGTATTATTATGTCTCTTAACGAAGAGAATAATAAAATTATATTATCGTTTGTTGTCTTGGTAACAGCTTCCTTAACTTTAAAGAAGGTATCCGTTTGATCTGTATCCTGAATAACGATAAATTTCTTTTCCATCAAATAATTATAAATATTATAATACTTAACATCCTCAAGCTTTTTAAAAATATCATCATACTCTTTTTTTGATTCACTGATATATTTTGACGGAGAATTATTAAATGGCATCGAATTTTTAATAATATCCAATTCCTCTTTTAACTTTTCATTTGATATATCACTAGATGTATCCAAAATATTTTTTATAAAATCAGCCATTTTCTCTAAAGTGACAATTTTGTTTTTATATAGGTATACTTCATATTGCTTGTGAAAGAATTCATCATCAGCCAAATAGCTTTTTAGCATCTTCTTAGCACTTTCACAAATTTGATATGCATCATTTAAAGTGCTTGCTTTAGTAACTTTGTTTAAAACTGTTGAATAAGCTCGTTTATTATCATCAATGCGATTCAAATATTTCGCATAAAAATCATCTCTATTTATAGCTTCGGCCTCAAATGGTTTTTTATAAAATTGATATAAAAGCTTCTTGTAATCATTTAACTTTTCAGCGGCCTTTAACTTTAAGTTTTCCCACTCTTCTACTGTTCTAATTCTCTCTTTATAAGTATCATTTAGATAATCAGCAGTTTTAATAAACTCTATTTTAATAATATTTAGTTCTTTTTCTTCTTTTTTTTGATTAACGGATTCTTGTAAATCTTCTTTGGTTAAGAGCTTGGGATAATACATCTCATAATCATCTAATAAAGCATCATCAGACCCCTTAGAATACTTTAAATATTTTTTTAGGAAATCTTCAAAATCATTTATATTATCACTCAAAAAGATTCTATTTAAAAAGCCATTTTTTGTTTTTACACTAAAAGCCATACCAATTTTACCATCAACATAGCTTAAAAAGGGACCAAAATCGTAAAAAGACACACCATATTTGTGAGCAACATTATATGCACTATCTAACACTTTCATAATCATCCCTCTTTATTATAAAAATATTATAGCACAAAAAAAGGTTAATTCAAATAACCTTTTTACTTTTTAGACATTGATGTTTTAGCAAGAACAATTACTCCAGCAACTGCAACTAAAATTATTATTACTGTGATAACAGAATCAGCAGTTTTGTCATCTTCTTTATCATTAGAATTACTTAGTTCCGTAACAACATCTTTATAATTTTCATCATTAGCAGCTTTAACTATGGCAGCTTTTAACTCATCTCCGCCACTTGTTGCAAATCCGGAATAACTTTTTTCACCTATTACGTAATAAGGAACTCCGCCTACACTTTTATTGAAATATGTAGCAACCTTTTGCATTAATGCTTTTTCGGTTTTATCATACCATACTTCATGCTTAACTAAATTAAAGCAAGCTTTATAGTCGTCACTCAAGCCATCTAAATATTCCATCATTTCTTCACAATGAGGGCATCCATTTCCCCAGAAAAGATGAAGATTAATTTTATTAGCACAACTAACTGTTTCTTTTTTGGTTGTCTTTGCTTTTTTCTTGGCATCTACGTTAATTGTAAAAGAGAATAAAAGCAACACTGCAAATAAAAAACTAATAACTTTTTTCATAAAAACCACTCCTTATTGACTTATTATACCATCATCACGTCGTTTTAGCAATTTTTTTGTCAAAATAAATAATTAATATGATATAATGTTAATAGGGTGATATTATGCAGGGACTTACGATATTTTTGATAATAATTATCATATTAGGAGTTTTGGGAATTATTTATATAAATTCTTACAATAAACTTCAATTTCTAAAAACAAAAGTTGAACAAGCTGAAAATATCGCTGATGAATCCCTACGTCAAAAATATGATGTAATAGGCAAAATTAATATAATAATAAAAAAAGAGATTAAAGGAAAAAAAGATTATTTAAAAGAATTTATTGATTTGAAAGAAAAGAAAATTTCAAATTTTGAATTAGATAGAAAACTTGTGGAAGCAGTAAATATAATTAACTCTTTAGTAAGCGATAACGAGACTCTTTTAAAAAACCATGACTTACAGGATATGTTATATGAAATTAAAAACATCGATGAAAAGCTAAGTGCTGCTAAAACTTATTACAATAAAAATACAACAGAATCAAATGCAATTATTCGTAAGTTTCCATCTGTTGTAGTAGCAAAAATTCATAAAATAAAAACAAAACCATATTTTGATGGAAAAAATATGGAAGATGAAATAATTGATGATTTTAAATTATAATGACCAATCAATAGGTTTAATGTGATTTTTCACTAAAAACTCATTAGTTTTGGAAAAAGGCTTACTTCCAAAGAATCCTCTAGAGGCCGAAAGAGGTGAAGGATGAGCACTTGTAATAATTAGATGCTTCGGATTAGTAATCAAAGCTCTTTTTTGTTTGGCAAAATTACCCCAAAGTATGAAAACAACTGGCTCATCTTTTAAATTTAACGTTTTTATAACATAATCTGTGAACAATTCCCATCCCAATTTTTGGTGGCTGGCAGCACAATCTTTTTTTACGGTTAAAACAGCATTTAAAAGAAGCACTCCTTCTTTAGCCCATTTCGTCAAATCACCATCATGGGGTGGTTCAATAGACAGATCACTTTTTAGCTCTTTAAAGATATTAATTAAAGATGGTGGAATACTAACACCTTTTTTCACACTAAAAGAAAGGCCATGAGCTTCCCCATCTCCATGGTATGGATCTTGACCAACAATAACGGCTTTTACGTTTTTATATGGCGTTAGTTTAAGTGAATTAAATATTTCTTCTTCTTTAGGAAACACCGTTTCTTTTTTATAACGAGATAATATCATGCTATAAAATTTTTTGAAACCATCACTTTTCCATATAACATCTAAAACTTGATCCCAGTCATTGCCTATCATGTGTACACCGCCTTCACAATTTATTTATGATATTTTTCATTATTCATTATCTTAAAAGATCGATATATTTGTTCGAGTAATATTCCTCTAAAAAGGCCATGAGGAAATGTTAACAAGGAAAATCTTATAACCTTATTAACTCTTTTTCTAATTTCATCATCTAACCCAAGTGAACCACCAATAATAAACGTAATGTTACTATTTATACTAAATGTATTTTCAATTAAATTCGAAAAATCAACACTATCTATATCCGTTCCTTTAAGATCTAGAGCTATATTAAAATCACTATAATTAATTCTTTTTTTCAAATCATCTAATTCTTTCTCATGGTTTTCATTATCTTTAATCTCAACAATTTCGATTTTGTGATATTTACTTATTCTTCTTTTATAATCTTCAATTAAGTTAGAAAGATAAGCTTCTTTTATTTTACCAACGCACAAAATTTTTATCATAAATTTATAACCTCAGTTTTTTCATTTTGGCTGCTTACTATAACCTTATTAAACTTAATATCATACTCTTTGAAAGTGTTATTAAGAGTTTCTAATGATTTATCTTTGGTATTATTAGTCTCACTTAAGTGCATTAGCACTACCTCTTTAGTCTTATTTCCAATTAGTTTCGTTAAATAAAAACTGGAGGCATTATTTGATAAATGACCATAATCACCTAAAACTCTTTTTTTTAACCAAGCAGGGTATGGACCATGATTTAACATTTCAATATCATGATTACTTTCCATTAAATAAACATCTCTATTTTTTAATTTAGGAAAATATTTTGCTTTTACATACCCTGTATCGGTTATATATACAACTGAAGATATTCCATTGTCAATGATAAAATTTCTTGAATCAACTGAATCATGTGAAGATTTTAAAGCAGTTATTTTCAAGTTTCCCAAGTATAAATCATCTTCATAAAATTCTATATTGTTATAGTTTTTCAACAAGTCAAGTTCATTATACATGGGCCTTGTAATCAATAACGTTGCCTTTGTTTTATTTAATAATGTTTTTAATGCGGAAATGTGATCATCATGAATATGACTTATAATAACATAATTAATATCTTTAATATTTACTCCTATTTCTGCCAATCTTTCAGTTATATATTTACAATTCATACCAGCATCAACTAGTAACTTAACATTTTCATTTTCAACAAATGTTGAATTCCCTTTTGATCCACTCGCTAAAACACATACTTTCATTATTTATACAAGGATAGAGGACTTATAAATTTGTATCCTGGAGAATAAGGTGCACCAATAGATACACTAAAATGTAAATGTGGTCCAGTTGCAAATCCAGTTTGTCCCATTCTTCCTATAACTTCACCTCGTTTTACATTTTGCCCTTGGCTAACAAGTTGGGCGCTTAAATGGGCATACATCGTATATATATTATTACCATGATTTATAATAATCATTTTACCACCAGTTTTCTGGGTTGGTACTTCATGAACAACGCCATCTGCCACAGCATAGATAGGAGATCCACTACCATAACCTAATGCGATATCTAAGCCTTCATGGAATTTACCCCAACGCCATCCATATGGACTTGTTATAATGTAACCACTGTTTGTTGGCCATCCCCAATCGCCATTAATATTAACAGGAGATCCATAGTTATAAGTTCTCTTACCCTTAGTGGTAACTTGATTTACTTTCTCTCTTAAAACTTCTTCACTAATTTTAATAATACCTTGACTCTGCTCGCCATTAATAACAGCATATCGAGAAGTAACTCTGGTAATACCATTTATACCAGGCTGAGTAATTTCTGAGTAACTGGCTGGCTTTGACTTATCGTAAACTGTAGTTTTTTCAAAATATTGTTCAACATCTTCTACACTATAAAGCTGATAAGTTAACGTAAGAAGAGGGTGGATTAAAGTAATATTAACTGTATCATTTAAAGCTAATAAACTATCAACACTTTTAAACTTAGGGTTGGCTATTAAAAATTCTTGGGGGTTCAACTTATTTGCTTCAGAAATAGATGATATAGTGTCACCCTCTTTTACAGTGTAACTCTTTTGACTAGCCTCATCACCAAATAACAAATGTTGAGAAAGTTCAACATCATCAGTATAAATCTTTTCATTTACACTAATATGATCCTTTTTTATTGTTATTTTTTCGTTAAAATACATATTTTCAATAGATTTACCAACATCAACAATTTTATCCTGAGTACCATTTAAATAATCGTTATAATCATCTTCATCAACAAAAGCTAAAATAAATGAATTAATAGCTTTTTCAAAAACTTCTTTATCTAGAACATTAATTCTAATTTCCTCGCCGTCTTCAGGTTTAATTCTTATGACATAACCCTCAATGGTAAAATCGTCTGCTTCTTCAATTTTATTATAAACTTCATTTATATCAGTTACATCTTCGTCATATGTATATAGCTTCTCAATTGAAAAATTATTTGGCGGAAAAACGCTACTTACTTGATATTTAGATTTTATCTTTTGCTGTTTTTTATTAATGAGAGCATAGAGTTCATCCTCAGAGTCTACTACTCCAATTTTGTTGCCATTCAAGTAAATTAGATAAAGTTCATTTGCCTTAAAATCGGTGCTTTTCGCACATATTGCCACAATAACGGTTGTTACCATTATTGTGATAAAAGCTAATAATATATCTCTAATTTTCATATTTCACCTTTATTCTTCATCAACTTTCATATAGTTTTTAAAGTTGCTCATGTTAAGTTCGAATATTAAATTAATTGCGCCGGTAGATCCTTTACGATGCTTTGCTATTATAAGCTCTGCAGGAACAATATTTTCATGTTTATCAGTTTTAGCTTCGTAATAATCTTTACGATTTATAAACAAAACCATATCAGCGTCTTGTTCAAGTGAACCAGACTCCCTTAAATCTGCTAACATAGGTTGAGAATTTTCTCTTCTCTCTGCACTACGTGATAACTGTGCTAAGGCAATTACTGGAACATCTAACTCTAAAGCCATAGTCTTTAGTGACCTTGATATCTCTGAAACTTCAACTTGACGAGATTCTATTCTACGATTTCCCGTAGTAACAAGCTGCAAATAATCGATTACTACAAGACCAAGGCCATGTTCTTTGTTAGCTAACCTACGACACTTGGCTCTTATTTCTGATATAGTAATACCAGCTTGATCTTCAATATATATATTAGTTTCAGCAAGTTGACTCATAGCTTCATTGTATCTCTTCCAATCATTATGTTGTAATTGTCCTGTTTGTAATTTATATGAATCTATTTGTCCGACTGAAGAAATCATACGATTAACTAACATTTCAGCGGGCATTTCTAAGTTAAAAATAGCCACCGCTTTATCGGTAGAAAAAGCAGCATTTGTAGCAATATTTAGGGCTAGAGCTGTTTTTCCCATACCTGGACGAGCCGCCAAAATAATCATTTCGCCACCATGTAATCCAGCTGTAATTCTATCAAGATCATAAAATCCTGTTCTAAGTCCTGTTATTAATTGCTTATTTTTAGCAAGTTGTTCTAAATTTTCTTGGGCTCTTCTTAAAACTTCATGAATTGGGACAAATTCTTTTGTTTGACGAGCTCTTATCGCATTTAAAATATTTCTTTCTGCACTATCAAGAAGACTTGTTAAATCCTCTTCATCATAACTATCGGTAATAATATCAGTGGCAGTATTAATTAAATTTCTTCTTATAGCATCTTCCTTAATTATATTTATATAATAATCTAAATTAGCTGCGGTTACTACAGAATCAACAACTTCCGAAATATAATCAATTCCTCCGGCAATGCCTAATTTTTTCTTCTTTTCTAGTTCTTCTTTGATAGTCATTATGTCAAGAGGAATATCGGCTTTTTGCATTGACAATATAGTATCAAAGATAACTTTATTTTTGTCATCATAAAAAATATCTGAATTTAATTCTTCACATATTTTGTTTAATGCTAACTTATCTAAAAATGCTATTCCTAAAACATTCATCTCAGCATCTATATTATTTGGCATAACTCTGTTTGCCATATTATCACCTACTTTTTAAGCGTTACTTTAATATTAAATTCTACTTTTTTATGCAATTTCAATAAAACATTGTAAGTACCAAGTGCATCAATTGTTGTTGGTAATTTTATTAATTTTTTATCAATATCATAGCCTATTTTTTTTAATTCATCTGAAATTTGCTTTGTTGAAATTGTACCAAAAACTCTGTCTTGTGCTCCCGTTTTAACTTTGAATACAATTTCTTTATTTTCAAGTTTATTTTTAATATCATTACACTTATCTATGTATTCATTTAAGATATCATTTCTTTTTTCAATTTGTTTATTTAATACCTCGCTGCTTCGTTTAGAATACAATACGGCCAAATTGTTTTTAATTAAATAGTTATTAGCATATCCATCTGAAACATCAATTATTTGATCTTTTTTACCTTGCTTTTTTACATCTTGAAGTAATATTACTTTCATAAAAAAACCTCCATTAATCTCAAAAAATATTATAACACAAGAGGGCACCTTTAGAAAAGATTAAAAGACCCATTTAAAATATAAGAAATAAAAAAAGCTTTTTAAAGCTTATTTTACGTATGGTATTAATGCCATAAATCTTGCATATTTAATTTGTTCTGCAATGTGTCTTTGATGTTTAGCACATGCACCTGTCATACGACGAGGCATGATTTTACCTTTTTCATTAATATATTTATTAATAATCATAACATCTTTATAATCAACACTTTTGCCAGCACACATTTGGCAAATTTTCTTTTTTTTGCGATGAAATTCAGCCATGTTTATTCCTCCTTATTTAAAATGGTAAATCGTCTTCACTTAAAGCGATTTCTTCGCCAAAATCCTTAAACGGATCTTCGCTTATATCAGTTGTTTCAATATCATTAGTTGGAACATTAGCTACATTCGAGTTATTAGAGCTATAGTTAGATGTATCTCTGTTAGATTCACTCTTAGTTGATAAGAAAGTAACATTATCACATATTACTTCAGTAACATACCTTTTTTGGCCATCAGTACCATCATAGCTACGAGTTTGAATTCTTCCCTCAGCAGCCACTTGAGTACCCTTTTGACAATATTTAGCGATATTTTCAGCTTGTTTTCTCCAAGCAACACAGTTTATAAAATCAGCAGTTCTTTCACCAGATTGATCAGTAAATGGTCTATTAACAGCTAAAGTAAATGTTGTAACAGCAATACCAGTACCAGTAGTTCTCATTTCCGGATCTTTTGTTAATCTTCCAATTAATATTACTTTATTCATAATTATTCCTCATCTAATCTAATTACTAAATGTCTTAAAATGTTTTCGTTAATTAGAGCTTTTCTTCCGAACTCAGAAATAGCATCATGATCAGCTAAAACTTGCATTACAAAATAATATCCATTAATTTCTTTTTTAATTGGATAAGCTAGTTTTTTTTCGCCCATTTCTTTGAACTCTAATACTTTTCCTTTGTTATCAGTTATAAGCTTTTGCATATCATTAGCAACAGATTTAATTTGTTCAGCCTCATTTGCAGCTTTAACGATAAACATAATTTCATATTTTTTCATTAAATCCACCTCCTTATGGTCTTTTTGGCTTCTACTGAAGCAAGGAGTAATTTCTTTACTCGCAAGTAGTATAGCAAATTTTTATTTGATTGTCTATATTTTATTTAATAATATGCACAAAACAAAATAGAGATTACTAATCTCTATTTTTTCCAAATATTTCAAGTAAATGAATAAAAATATTTATAAAGTCTAAATATAATTCAAGGGCTCCATATATTGCAGCATTATTCATTTTACTTAATTTTTTAATTTTTTGCACATCATAAGCAGTTATTCCTAAAAATACTATTAAGCTAATTATCGAAATAATAAACGCAACCATATCATTCATAATAAATATATTTATAATTGATGCAATTATTATACCTACCAAAGCCATCAAAGCAAATGAGCCTAATTTTGTTAAATCGCATTTTGTAGTGTATCCAACAAATCCCATTAACGCATACATTGCCGCCGCTATTAAAAAGACGTACAATATTGAAGCTATTTCATAAACAACAAAAATTGATGAAAATGTAAGTCCTGAAACAAAAGCATACAATAGAAATAAAACTTTTGCACTAGTTTCACTTAATTTCGTAATTCTTGCTGATAAAATAACAACTAACACTAATTCTAAAATTGTAAATAATATATAAAGCTTGTTAGTAAATATTTGAATTAACATAGCCTCACTTTGGCAAACTCCAAAACCAGTTAAAAATGTTACGACTAAACCAAGCCCCATCCATAAAAATGATTTTGCTAATACTTTACTTTCCATATTATCACCTCTATTAATATTATATCACTTATACATTAAATCTAAAATAACAAATATCGCCATCTTGCATCAAGTAATCCTTACCTTCTAATCGTAAGCGACCACTTTCTTGAACTTTTTTTTCATTTCCCAATTCTTGTAAATCTTTAAAGCTCATTATTTCAGCTTTTATAAACCCTCTTTCGATATCACTATGAATTATACCGGCACACTCTTTAGCTGTCATTCCTCTTTTAAATGTCCAAGCTCTAACCTCTTTTGGACCGGCAGTAAAAAATGTTGATAAACCTAATAATTCATATGTTTCAAATATTAATCTATCTAATCCACTGTGATTTATTCCTAAATCTTTTAAAAACAGCTTTTTATCTTCTTCGTTTAATTCAGATAACTCTGATTCCATCTTTGCACACATAACTACTGTATGTGACCCTTCATTTCCTGCATATTCCTTAGCTTTTAACGTATATGAATTGTCGCCTGTTATCATTGTTTGCTCATCTACATTGAGAGCGTAAACAAGAGGCTTTAGAGTAATAAAGTTAAATGCTTTAATAGCTTTTTTCTCTTCATCAGTAAAATCCACTTTACGAAGAGGAACATTGTTTATAAGTGCATCTTTAGCTTTTGTTAAAGCATTGCATTCCAAAACCACTTCACTATCTTTAGTAGTTTCGGCTTTCTTTCTTATTTTATCCAGACGATTTTCGATGATTTCCAAATCAGCAAATACTAATTCTAAATTAATTATTTCGATATCTCTAATAGGATCAGTAGCACCCTCTACATGAGTAATATTAGCATCATCAAAACATCTTACCACTTCAACAATTGCATCCACTTCTCTAATATGAGATAAAAACTTATTACCTAGTCCTTCTCCTTTGCTAGCACCTTTAACCAATCCAGCAATATCTGTAAATTCAAATGTTGTGGGTACAAGGCTATCTGGAATATATAAATTTTCTAAAAATTCCAATCTTGTATCAGGAACTGTTACCATTCCGACATTTGGATCAATTGTAGCAAACGGATAATTTGCAGCTAAAATATTTTGCTTAGTTATCGCATTAAAAAGCGTACTTTTTCCTACATTAGGCAACCCCACAATTCCAGCTTTTAATGACATATTAACCTCCTAAAATCCTACAGGCAAACCTGTAATATACCATACAATAATTAAAACTAAATACAAAGCCATACTTGCTAAACTGTAAGGCAATTGATATTTTATCGTTCTAAATAAATTGATTGGTTTTTTGTTTTGGTTGTATTTTTCCATGTATGCTAAATAAATTACGAAATATGCAAAAATAGGTGTTAAGCCAAAAGCCACCGATTCTCCAAATCTGTAAACCACTTGAGCAAACTCAGGACTTAAGCCGACATTCATTAAAACTGGTACGGCAACTCCACCCGTAATTTGCCAGCGTGTAATCGAAGATGGTACAAAAATCGTTGATATTATTGCTACAAAAAATAGTAACAATATTAATGGTAACGCACTAAAGTTTACTTTGCCAATGAGGCTAGTAAGGCCTGTCACAACATACATGCCTATGTTTGACTTTTTAAAAACATTAATAACCACAGATGCAAAGAAAATAAGTACTAAAGCATTACCAATACCATCTAATGAATGACCTAAATCATCACAAAAATCCTTGTTATTTCTTATAGTTTTAGCACCAATACCGTAAAATAATCCTAATATAACAAATAGCATTGTAACGATAAATACAAATCCGTTACTAAAGAATGAATCATAACTAAATAATTTATCAATATAAAAGTTTTGACTATAATCTAATAGTTTTCCAGACAAAGGTAACCCTGGTATTATATTATATATAAATATTAACAAATATAAAATTCCAGCACCTATCCCAATAATCAAACCTTTTAATTCTTTTTTACCAATTGCAATATCTTCTTCCAACTCAGTTTTTGGAAACTCATACTTTGGAAGCATTTTTACTATCTTTGTTTCAGTAATCTTCGTAATTAAAAGTGACAAAAGCACTATAGCTATAAACATTATTATAATAAAACTAAATGTTCCCATTGTGTATTCTTTATCAAGCATATGAGCTCCAAGCAATGTCGTATTAAGCATAGTACTATCTATACTAGTTAACGCCAAGCTCAAGCCTTGACCACATGTTAATCCTGCAAAAGATGCAACTATTCCAATTTGAGGGTTTCTCTTTCCATAGAAAAATAATAGAGCACTCAATGGAATTAAAATAACAAATGACAAATCGCCAATGATGCTTGCTATAATTGATATTAAAACCACAGCAAAAGTGATGCTTGTTTTTTTTGCCTTTTTAGTAAGTAGGGTAATTGTGGTTTTTAAAAAACCACTTTTTTCCATAACTCCAATACCTATTAATAATATAATAAGACTACTTAGTGGAACAAATGAAGCAAAGTTTGATAATGTAGATGTAAAAATATACTTTAGTCCTCTTAAGCTAAGTAATGATTCTATAGAAACAGTTTCTGGAGAATACTCAAGCATATCAGGATTAATTTTATCATATGTTGCTTGAACTCCCAGTAAAGACAAAAAACCACTTATTAAAATGGTTGCAAATATTAAAAATAACATTGTCATAAGAGGATGAAGTGTCATTTTATCTTTTAAGCTTTTCTTCATTATTGATCACCAACTATTTTTTTTAATTTTTTTTCAAATACTAAACGATCAAGCATAACTTCTCGGCCACAATTATCACATTTAAGTTTGATGTCAACGCCAACCCTAATAATAGTCCACAAGTTGGTTTGACAAGCATGAGGCTTTTTCATTATAACTTTATCATTCAACTTATATTTTTTTTCCATATTATCCCCTAATTATTTATTCAATTTTTCGCGATGTTCTTTCAAAGACTCATATGTATATCTTCTAACCATTTCTCTATCTTTTAAAGGACAACTCAATTTAATTCCATAGATTACGTTAGACATGTCATATTTTATAATACCCATATATTCTGTTTTTTCATCTGCTGATGTATTTTTTATAACATCTTTTATTACATCGTTTATTAAGATCTCCATGTCTTTTATTTTTTCATTTTCTTGAGATATAACTTCTACTATTAAATCTTCTTTTTTAGGTTCGACATTAACTAGTGAAGCAATATTTCTATTAGCAAGGATATACGTATCTCCAGCTTCGTTTTTTATTTTAGTAGTTCTTAATCCAAACTCAACAACTTTACCAGTGAAAGAACCTATGGTAACAATATCTCCAACTGAAAAATAATTTTCTCCAAGAATGGTCACTCCCATAATAATATCTTTTAAAAAATCTTGAAGTGCAAGTCCTATTACAACTCCCATTACTCCTAAGCCAGCTACCAAACTCTTAGTATCTACTCCATATAGTTCTAGTATAAATACCAAGGCAAGAAACATTATAATATATTTAATTATATTTTCAAACAAAAGGACAAGAGTATTTCTTTTCTTTACTTCCGCACTATTTTTACCTTTATTCAATATCTTAGCAATAACTTTTTTCAATAATTTATTTAAAACAATCG
>OIYS01000570.1_pt1 | contig 24420 bp, 17 predicted proteins | sample 1588271 | NCBI WGS metagenome assembly OIYS01 (sample SAMN03283286) | human gut metagenome | biome: human-associated habitat; material: feces | host: Homo sapiens | place: Peru | collected 2012
CTGAAGGCTCGCCTGGCTCGCCTGGTGGTTGCCTACACCCGTGACGGCAAGCCCGTCACCGCCGGTGACCTGAACGCCCAGGGCGCTATGGCCGCTCTGCTGAAGGACGCTCTGAAGCCCAACCTGGTTCAGACGCTGGAGCATACCCCCGCGTTCGTCCACGGCGGCCCCTTCGCCAACATCGCCCACGGCTGCAACTCCGTGACCGCTACCAAGATCGCTCTGAAGCTGGGCGATTACGCCATCACCGAGGCCGGCTTCGGCGCTGACCTGGGTGCCGAGAAGTTCCTGGACATCAAGTGCCGTATGGCCGGTCTGAAGCCCTCCTGCGTGGTTCTGGTTGCCACTGCCCGTGCTCTCAAGTACAACGGCGGCGTGCCCAAGGCCGAAACCGGCAAGGAGAATCTGGAGGCTCTGGAGAAGGGTCTGCCCAACCTGCTGCAGCACGTTGAGAACATCACCAAGGTCTACAAGCTGCCCTGCGTGGTGGCCATCAACCGCTTCCCCACCGACACCGAGGCCGAGCTGAAGCTCATCGAGACCAAGTGCAAGGAGCTGGGCGTCAACGTTGCTCTGTCCGAAGTCTGGGGCAAGGGCGGCGAAGGCGGCGTAGAGCTGGCCAAGGAAGTCATTCGTCTGTGCGAGCAGCCCAATGATTTCACCTTCTCCTACGAGCTGAACTGCTCCATCAAGGAGAAGATCGAGGCCATTGCCAAGAAGATCTACCACGCCGACGGCGTGAACTTCACTGCCAATGCCGAGAAGCAGATCAAGACCCTGACCGAGCTGGGCTACGATCATATGCCCATCTGCATGGCCAAGACCCAGTATTCCTTCACCGACGATCAGACCAAGCTGGGCGCACCCAGAGATTTCACCATCACCGTGCGCAACGTGAAGGTTTCCGCCGGCGCCGGCTTCCTGGTCGCTCTGACCGGCGAGATCATGACCATGCCCGGCCTGCCCAAGGTACCTGCCGCTGAGCGTATCGATGTGGACGAGACCGGCAAGATCTCCGGCCTGTTCTGATTCATAGTACCGTAAAAAGCGCAGGCGGCCCCCCGCCTGTGCTTTTGCGGTTTTGGACTTGTTTCATTGGGAGACTTTATGGCGGGTATTCACTATTTGTCGTTCATCCCCGCGGAGAACCCGGCCCACCGGAGTCAGGGTGTGAATCTGCTGCTGATGGTGGACAATCAGGGGGAGGACGCCGCCGTTACGGTGCGTTTTTACGGCTCCGACGGCTCTGACTGGCGGGAAATTTTCGCCGAGGAGCGGAGCTTTCAGGGGCATAGCCATATCCACGCCTATTTTCATCTTCCACCTGCCTGTTTTGCACCGGAAAACTGGGGCGGAGAGACGCTGGAGGAACTGGCGGTATGGGTGGGAGAAGCGCCCCCCGCGCCAACGGAGCAGGGACAGCTCCTGTTTCTGGAACCATGATTATTTTGGAATCCCTGAATCAATCGACTTCGGCTGAGCAGCGGGTCTTTTTCCCCAGCTGTGCGTTTTCAAAAGCGGGAAATACAGCGCAGCCGTTGCTGGCATAAGCCGGCTTACGGATGCGGCATACCCCTTGCGGGTACATACAATATTTCTCCGCTTCTGAAAGCTTCATCTGGTGAAAAATCTCTCACTGTCAGCTCTCGCCGATTGGTTCAGAGCTTTCCTATTTGAAAGGAAATTTGACCTATGGACATGACATTGGAATCCTGCCGCAGATTTGTGGAGGTTCTGGCTTCTGACGCCCCGGCCCCCGGCGGCGGCGGCGCGGCTGCTCTGGTGGGCGCCATCGGCACCGCACTGGGCAACATGGTCGGCTCTCTCACCGTCGGCAAGAAGAAATATGCCGACGTGCAGGATGAGATCATCGCTCTGAAAGCAAAGTGCGACGACCTGCAAAAGCAGCTGCTGGATCAGGTAGAAGCCGACGACAAGGGCTTCGTTCCTCTGGCCAAGGCTTACGGCATTCCCAAGGACGACCCTAACCGGGACAAGATTCTGGAGGAAGCCACCATCACCGCCTGCGCGGTGCCCATGCACATCATGGAGCTGTGCTGCGAGGCGCTGGACTGCGTTGCCGTGTTTGCCGCGAAAGGCTCCCGGCTGGCAGTCTCCGACGCCGGATGCGCCGCCGTGTGCTGCAAGGCAGCCCTGCAGGCCGCGTCTCTGAACGTGTTCATCAACACCAAGAGCCTGAAGAACCGGGAAGTGGCGGAGGACATGAACCGCCAGGCCAACGTGATGCTGAACAAGTATTGCAGCGTTGCGGACGAGATCTTCAACGACGTCAAGGCGGGCTTCGGTCAGTAAGCCCCACAACGAACATATTGGAGGAAACATATTATGGCTAAGTTACTGTTGGGCAAGGAAGTTACCGATGCCCTGAACGCGAATCTGCAGACACGTACCGCCGCGCTGCGGGAAAAGGGCATCGTCCCCACTCTGGGCATCGTCCGTGTGGGTGCGGATCCCTCCGACCTGAGCTACGAGAAGGGCGCGACCAAGCGCGCCGAGCTGGTGGGTGTGGATGTCAAGAAGTTTGAACTGCCTGCGGATGCTTCCAAGGAAGACGTTCTCGCGGTCATCGATCAGGTCAACGCCGACGATTCCATCCACGGCGTGCTGATGTTCCGCCCCCTGCCTAAGCACCTGAAGGCTGACCAGAACGAGATCTGCAACCGCCTCGACCCCAAGAAGGACGTGGACTGCATGACCCATCTGTCCAACGCCGGTGTGTTTGAGGGACTGAACGGTCTGGGCTTCGCCCCCTGCACCCCCGCCGCCTGCATGGAGATTCTGGACTACTACGGCATCGACTGCAAGGGCAAGAACGCCGTGGTCATTGGCCGCAGCCTGGTGGTCGGCAAGCCCGCCGCCATGATGCTCATGGGCAAGAACGCCACCGTTACCGTCTGCCATACCAAGACGGTGAACACCGCTGAAATCTGCCGGAACGCGGACATCATTGTTTCCGCCGCCGGTGTGCTGAACAGCCTGAGCAAGGACTATGTCCGCCCCGGACAGGTGGTCGTGGACGTGTCCATCAACTGGGACGAGAACAAGATCAACGCCAAGGGCGGCAAGGGCGGCATCGCCGGCGACGCCAAGTTTGACGAGGTCGAGCCGATCGTTGAGGCCATCACGCCCGTTCCCGGCGGCGTCGGCTCCGTGACCACCTCCGTGCTGATGAAGCACGTGGTGGAGGCTGCCGAAAGAGTATAACGCCATATTGGCTTCTGCGTAACTGACGGATTCGCGGGTTTACACCGCATGGGAGCGCAGAGAAAAGCCTGCCGACCGTCTGGGCGATTCAGTTTCCACGCTGGGTCGCCCTTTTTGTCTATGGACATTCAAATTCAATATTGAGAGCAAGGTGCTTTTATGAAAAAATTAAAAAATCTGGAGGAAGGTTCGTTCCTGAAGCTGTTTTTCGCCTTCTTTTCCGCGGCGTTTCTCATTGCGGCGGTGTGTATGCCGGACAGGAATACCATGTTTTCCGGCCTGTGGCAGATCATGAGTCAGCCGGGAAAAATCTCTACCAACTATTTTGCCGTGGGCGGCTATGCCGCGACGTTCCTGAACATGGGACTGGTGGGACTGTGTTGCCTGGGGCTGTATGTCCTGTGCGGCGCGACGCCCAATAATGTCTCCACCCTGGCCTTTGTGCTGACCCTGGGCTTCTGCTCCTGGGGCATCAACATCCTGAACATCTGGCCGACGGTGCTGGGCGTTGTCCTCTACTGCCTGGTGAAGAAGGAAAAGCTGGGCGCCAACGTCAACGCCATGCTGTTCTCCACCGGCATTGCGCCGCTGATCAGCGACCTGCTGGTGCGCCATCCCTATCCCGATGTGGTGGGCTTCAACCTGTACGGGTTCGTGGTGGCGATGATTGTGGGCATTGCCATCGGCTTCTTCCTTCCGGCGGGGTTGACCCATTCCCCGAAGGTGCATAAGGGCTTCGATCTGTATTCTGCCGCCGTGCCGGTGTGCCTGTTTGCGTTTTTCCTCAACGCCACGCTGTTCAAGACCGTGGGCATTGAACTGCCCGCCGCGCCCGGCGCGGAGACCCTGCTGGTAGCGTCCCGGCTGACGGTGAATCTGTTCTGCGGCATCCTGTTCGGGCTGTGCATTGTGTTCGCCCTGGCCATGGGCTGCAAGCCGAAGCAGTATTGGGCGCTGCTGACCGCCCCGGAGCATGTGGGCTCCGTTTCCTCCCAGATGGGTACGGAGGTATTCCTGATGAACGTGGGCGTATTCGGCCTGTTCATTCTGGCTTACTACAACCTCATCGGCGCTTCCTTCAACGGCGTGACGCTGGGCATTATTTTCTGCATGCTGTGTACCTGCAATTCCGGCTCCCATCCCGGCAACGTCTGGCCGATCATGCTGGGGTACGTGCTGGCGTCCTTCCTGGCGGGGGGGCTGTCCATAGTGGCGGGGGGCAATTTCACCTTTGTGATCAATGCTCAGGCCATCGCTGTGGGACTGTGCTTCGCCAACGGCCTGAGTCCCATTACCAGCAAGTACGGCTGGTTCTGGGGCATGGTTGCGGCCGTGATGCACTATTTCCTGGTTACCTCCGTCCCCAATCTCCACGGCGGGTTCTGCCTGTATAACGGCGGCTTTACGGCGGCGGTGATCTGCATTCTTCTGGTGCCGGAGCTGGAGTGCTTCTGCAAAACCAAGGCCGAGCGCAAGGCGCTGAAGGCCGCAAAATAGTGAAAATGTATTGGGGCAGGAATGGATTTTCCTGCCCCAACGCGAAAAAGGAAGGAAAGCGCGTAAAAACGCTTCCTTTTTTCATTTCCGGCGTGATATAGCATCACGGGAAGAGCGGGGGAACGCCATGAAAAAAACGAGAACGTCCCTTAGGACGGGCTTCCTGATGACCATACTGATCTGCTGGCTGGTGCCCATTTTTATTGTGGTGGCGCTGGCAGGTGTGCTGCTGAGTGAGAACTACCGGCAGTCCGTGCAGCAGGAGATCGACAGCAGCGCTGCGAATGCTCTGCGGCTGGTGCAGATGCGCTTCGAGGACGCCATCGACGATTCCAAGGCAGTATCCTACGACGGCACCGTGCGGGACGCTTACCGCACCTGGCTGCAAAACGGCGACAGCGCCGGACTGTACGGCACCGTCACCGACTACTTGAGCCAGAGCTTTACCAGAGGCGAAATTTATCAGGCGGTGTTCATCCACTTCTGGAACGTGGATGCCAGCGCCTATGTCCTCAGCGACGGTACCACCAGCTTTGGCCTTCTGCGTCAGTGCCGCAAATGTGCCCCGCAGATCATGGCGGAAATGGAAGACGCGGACACGGACATCCGCCTGCTGCTGATCGACGGGCAGATGTACATGGCGCGAAACCTGCTGGACAGCACCTTCACCCCATATGCCAGCGTGGTGATGCTGCTGCAGCCGGGAAACCTGTTCCTTCCGCTGGACTCGGTGAACCGGGTGGGGAATCTGCAATACAGTCTGGACGGCTACCGCTTCACCATCGCCGCAGACGGCAGTCTGGTGGAGGCGGCGGAGGAGACCGGGAACGTACATTATCAGGCCAAGACCGAGGGACATATCATCGGCTTCTCTGCGGACAGGGAAGAATACGACATTTTCGGGGAAAATCCGTGGATGCGCTGGGCCATCGGCAGCGTGGTGCTGCTGATATTGCCTCTGTCTCTCGTGACCATTGCCCTGTTTTACCGCCATGTCACCCGTCCCATGGAAGTGCTGGGACAGGCGTATCAGCTGGTGAAAAGCGGCGAGCGAGGCTATGAGATCGGGCAGAAAGCCCCCAACCGGGAATTTGAAAAGCTGTTTGACCAGTTCAACGCCATGTCGGCGGAGCTTCAGCGGCAGTTTGAGCGGGCGTATCTGGAGCAGCAGGCCACCCAGCAGGCGAACATCAAGGCGCTGCAATCCCAGATCAACCCCCATTTTTTGAATAATACGTTGGAAATCATCAACTGGGAAGCCAGAATGGCAGACAACGAACGGGTCAGCGCCATGATCGAGTCCCTGTCCACCATGCTGAAGGCCGCGCTGGATCGGAACGGCCGGACGAAAATCCCCCTTTCCGAGGAACTGGGGTACGTGGATGCGTACCTGTACATCATCCGGGAACGGCTGGGCGAAGGCTTCCGGGTGCATAAGGACATCGATGAATCCATTCTCGCGCTGCCTGTACCCCGGCTGGTTCTGCAGCCGCTGGTGGAAAACGCGGTGGAGCATGACATCACCGCCAACCGGGGCGGCGATCTGTGGGTAAGAGCCTACCGGCAGACGGACAAGGTGGTGCTGGAAGTGGAGCATGACGGCACTCTGACGCAGGAGGACAGGCAGAAGATCCAGTCTCTGCTGGCGCAGTCCGCTCAGGGGGCGGCTGCCGGCGGTCAGGTAGGACTGCGCAACGTCAGCCAGCGGCTGAACCTGATTTACGGCGACGAGGGAACGCTGACGTTGGATCAGACCAGAGCCGGAACGGTCCTAGCCCGGGTCGTCATCCCTGCCGGACAGTAAAAAAAGCACAAGCAAAGACAAAAATGACAACGACAGTCAAAAAAAGCCAAGCAAAGGCGAAGAATGGACTTGTACAGAATCACCTGAAAGCGGTATAGTTTAGGGGAGCTGTATGGGTAAGTTGCCATGAAAGAGAAAAGGGAGGAAGCCGATCTATGAAAAGAAGACTGGTAGCCGTTTCACTGGTATTGGCCTTGGGATTGAGCGGCTGTGCTTTTTCGTCTGCGTCTCCGGAGCAGACAGCAGCTACCCAGGCAAAGCAGGCAGTCACACTGGAAGTCGTCACCTCCTACGGCGGCGACGACGGCAGCCGCGGCACCTTTGAAGCGGCGGTAGCCGCCTATGAAGCGGCCACCGGGAACAAAGTAAAAGACGGTTCGGCTACCTCCAACGAGGGCTGGAAGGCCAAGGTGCTGGCGGATTTCGAGACCGGCTCCGAGCCGGACGTGCTGTTTTTCTTCACCAACGCCGATGCCGATCCCATCATCAACGCCGGGCGGGTGATCTCCATTGAGGACATCCGGGAGGTTTACCCCGACTACGCTTCCAATATGAAGCAGTCCATGCTCGCGGAGGCTGCGGACGGAAAGCATTACGCCGTTCCTGCCGCCGGGTATTGGGAAAATCTTTTTGTCAATAAGTCGGTGCTGGAAGCCTGCGGCGTTTCGGTGCCGGGGGCGGATTACACGTGGGAGCAGTTCCTTTCCGACTGCGAGACCATCAAAGGCAGCGGCTACATCCCCATTGCCTGTTCGCTGGTGGAGGTGCCGCATTATCTGTTTGAGTTTGCCGTTATGAACAACGGGACGGTGGAAAACCATCTGGAGGTTCCCACGCTGGACGAAAACGGCAATCTGCAGGACGACGAGGTGTCCCGGAAATGGGTCGCGGCGCTGAATGATATTAAAGAGCTGTACGATCTGGGTTATTTCCCGCCCAACACCCTGACGGCCACCGACGAGGAGACCGTCTCCCTGTTCGGCAATGGAAAGGCGGCGTTTCTGGTGGACGGCTCCTGGCAGGTGGGACATCTGGGGGAGCTGTACGGCGACAAGATCGAGGACATGGCGGTGCGCTTCGTGCCGGCTAAGGGTGAGCGGAAGGCGACCGAAGGCATCGGCGGCATCTCCATGGGTTATTTCATCACCCGCAAGGCATGGAAAGACCCGGAAAAACGGGACGCGGCGGTGCAGTTTGTGGAAATGCTGACGTCCAATGAGATATTAAGCACCTTTATCAAGACCGAGGTCACGGCGCTGATCGAGGGCGCAAGTCCCGTCGGCCTGAACAGTCTGGAGCAGTCCGCGGCGGAGACCAACGCCCAGCTGACCCGGGTCAGCCTCGCGGTGCAGGACGCCATCAGCGCGGAGGCCAAGAGCACCCTCTTTACCAATATTCAGAAGGTGGTCACCGGCCAGATGACCGCCGAAAAGGCGGTGGCGACTGCTATCCAGAGAAACGAATAAGTGGGTTTTCCATGAAAAACCCCCCGGAACTGCGGGAGCAGTTCCGGGGTGATGGGCTTTTATCCGGGCATTCTGCGGACTCGATGCGCCCCGGAAGAAAGAAAAAGGAGCGGATACGATGTATCGGGTAGTTCTCATTGACGATGAAAATATCATTGTGGAAGGCCTGCGGCGGGTCATCAAGTGGGCGGACTACGGCTGCGAGGTCGTGGGAACGGCCAGCGGCGCCGAGGAAGGCGCGGCGCTGATCCGGAAATTGCAGCCCCATATCCTGTTCACCGACATCCGCATGCCCGGAGCCGACGGCCTGACCATGCTGGCGGCGCTGCGCAGTGAGTTCCCGGACATGCAGGTGACGGTGCTGACCGGCTATCAGGACTTTTCCTATGCCCAGCAGGCAATTCGTCTGGGTGTCACCCGGTTTTTGTTGAAGCCCTCCAAAATGGATGAGATCAAGGAAGCGCTTGTGACCATGACCACACGCCTGGATGCCCAGTCCCAGCTGCGGCATCAGGAGGAAGAACCGGAGGAGGAGCAGCACGGCGCGGGAAGCTTCATCGTCAATCAGGCGATGGCCTACATCGAGGAGCATTACGCGGAAAAGCTGACACTACAGGCGGTGGCGGACTGCTGTTATGTTTCCCAGTGGCACCTGTCGAAGCTGTTGAACCGGCACACGGGTCAGAGCTTTTACGACATCCTCAACACCGTGCGCATCCAGAAGGCAAAAGAACTGCTGCTTGACCCGAGACTGAAGATCGGCGAGATCGGCGAGCGGGTGGGCTACGCGGACACGGCGCATTTTGCCAGAACCTTCAAAAAGCAGGAGGGCATGAGCGCCAACGAGTACCGCAACACACTAAAATAAAGAGAATAGAGATAAGGTCATTGTGACCAATAGGCGGCGATCGAATTTGTGCAAAATGTCGAGCGTCGCCTTTTCTGTTTGTACCGAATTGTGGAATCCCACAAGCAAAAACAAAAAACAACAAGGCCGTCTCATGACAATTCCAGGCAATGCCTGTAAAATATAGATAAATGAAACGACTGCCGGAACGGCAAAACTGTGAATCCTATGAAAGATGGGTGAAAAGTGAATGGCTGCAAAAACCACCGAACGTCTGGAGCCAAGAACCACGTCCCCGAGCTGGTTTGAGAAGAACAAGAAAACTCTGGTGCTTCTGACCATGGTTGCTCCCGTGGCGATCTGGCTGCTGCTGCTGCGTTACCTGCCCATGGGCGGTATCGTGCTGGCGTTCAAGAATTACAAGGTCAACCCCCGCAATCCCTCCTTTATCAGCAATCTGATCAGCAGCAAGTGGGTGGGATTCAAGAATTTCGAGTTCCTGTTCAAGACTGACTCTGCGTGGGTCATGATCCGCAATACGCTGGCCTACAACATCGTGTTCATCATTCTGGGCGTCATCATTCCCGTGGCCTTCGCCATCATGATGAACGAGATTACCAGAAAGTTCTTCAAGAAGGCTTACCAGACCATGATGTTCTTCCCCTACTTCCTGAGCTGGGTCGTGGTCAGCTACTTCCTCAACGCATTTCTGGATGCCCAGTACGGCATGATCCCCGCCATGCAGGAAGCCGCGGGACATGCCCGCACCTCGTGGTATACGACCCCCGGCCCCTGGCCGTTCATCCTGACGTTTGCGAACCTCTGGAAGAATGTGGGCTACTCCACAGTCCTTTACCTCGCGGCTATCACCGGCATCGACACCAACCAGTATGAAGCCGCCGCCATCGACGGCGCTACCAAATGGCAGCAGGTGCTGCACGTGACCATTCCTCATCTGCGCACGATGATCGCCATTCTGTTCATCATGAACGTTGGTAAGATCTTCGCTTCTGACTTTGGCCTGTTCTACAATGTTCCCATGCAGAACGGCGCGCTGTTCTCCGTGACCCAGACCATTGATACCTACGTCTACCGCGCCTACATGGCGACCGGTGACCCGGGACAGTCTTCCGCGGCCGGATTGCTGCAAAATGTGCTTGGCTTCGTCTGCATCCTGACGGCCAACGGAATCGTCAAGAAGATCGATTCCGAAAGCAGTCTGTTCTAAGGGGGGGATTCCAAATGGCTGAAAAGAAGAACCTCCGCCTGAATTGCGTCAGCGTGGGAACCGAAGCGGTCTTCCATGTGCTGATCGGTCTGTTCTCCGTCTGCTGCATCATCCCCTTCCTCTTCGTTATCATTATTTCCTTCTCGTCGAAGGAATCCATCACCACCATCGGCTACTCCTTCATGCCCACCAGCTGGAGCGTGGACGCCTACCAGTACGCGTTCAATAAGCTGCCCCAGATCTGGCGCTCCTACTTTAACTCCATCTATATCACGGTCATCGGCACGGTGCTGAGCACCACCATGTGTGCCATGTACGCTTACGTTCTGTACCGTCCCGACTTCAAATTCCGCAGCTTCTTCAATTTCCTCAGCTTCTTTACCATGATCTTTGGCGGCGGTCTGGTGCCGACCTACATCGTCAGCAAGCAGCTGCTGGGACTGAGCGAGAACTATGCGGCTCTGATCGTCCCCCTGCTGGTCAGCCCCTTCAACATCATCGTGATGCGCTCCTTCTTTAAGAGCAGTGTCCCTCTGGAGCTGATCGAAGCAGCCACCATTGACGGCAGCGGCGAATATTCCACATTGTTCCGTGTGGTCGTCCCCATTGCCAAGCCCGGCATTGCCACCATCGCTCTGCTGAACGCTCTGGCTTACTGGAACGACTGGTTCAACTCCCTGCTGTACATTCAGCAGAAGAAGGTCCTGCAGCCCCTGCAGGCGCTGCTGATGGAACTGCAGAACAACACGGAGTACTTAAACCGTATGGCCGGTATGCTCGGCCCGGACGCCATCGCCGAGGCGGCGAAGATGCCGTCACAGGCTCTGCGAATGGTTCTGGTCGTGTTCATCGTCGTTCCCATTGCCTGCGCCTACCCCTTCTTCCAGCGCTACATCGTATCCGGCCTGACGGTCGGCTCCGTGAAGGGCTGATTCCAAAGAAGGCAGTACCCAAGTCCGCCGATATCACGTATCGGCGCAATCCATGGCTAATGCAGCCACGTCTGGCTGTTTAGTAAAAACAAATTTTATTTGGAGGAAGACACATGAAAAAGTTACTGGCCCTGTTGCTGGCTCTGGTAATGGTACTCGGTCTGGCCGCTTGCGGCACCAGCACTACCACTCCCACCGCCGCCCCCGACAATGCTCCCGCTGCTGACAACGCCGAGACTGCTGCTCCTACCGCAGCTGAGCTGGAGCCCGTCACCCTGAAGATCTGGTTCCACGGCAGCACCGTCACTCCTGACGCTTCCGAGAAGGTCATGGAGTCCGTCAACGCTTATCTGAAGGATAAGATCAATGCCACCATCGAGCCCATCTGGGGCACTTGGGGCGACTTCGATCAGGCCACCGTTACCGCTCTGGCTGGCGGCGACAAGGTCGATATGTACTTCACCTGCAACTGGTCCGCTGACGAGTACAACAAGTACGCCAAGGACGGCTACTGGGTCAAGCTGGACGACATGCTGGACACCTACGCTCCCGAGCTGAAGGCCGCCATTCCTCAGGGCATCTGGGACTGCGCCGAGACCAACGGCTACGACGGCCTGGGCATCTATGCCGTTCCCGGCCTGAAGGACACCGCTACTCAGAACTGCTGGGATGTCAACGGCACCCTGCTGGCTGAGCTGGGCTACGACGTTGACGCTGTCTGCGCCGGCCACCTGGACTACTACTCCCCCGAGTTCGAGGAAATGCTGCAGAAGGCTAAGGATCTGAAGGGCAAGGATTTCTACCCCCTGCTGATCGAGCCTGTCGTTCTTGAGAGAATGGTCACGCATTCCTCCATCATCACTGGCGACCTGTCCTCCGGCAGTGTCCTGTCCTACTACTACGACGCCGAGCATCCCTCCAAGGACATCGGCAGCACCATCGTGAACAAGTTTGCTACCGATGCGTTTGCCAAGTTCGCTGCGAAGACCTATGAGTACGCTCAGAAGGGCTTCATCTCCCCCAGCTGCCAGTCCACCGCTACCGCTAACGACTACCGTACCGCTACCCAGTCCACCGGCGAGTACCTGTTCGGCACCCAGTCCTACGCCTTCGGCTGCGAACTGGACTTCTCCAAGGCCCGTGGTATCGACGTCCGCATGGTTCCCGAGACTGCTGCCTACATGGACTGCACCTCCGGCCAGGGCGCTATGATCGCCATCTCCGCTACCTCCGCTAACCCCGAGCGGGCTCTGATGTTCCTGAACCTGCTGAACACCGATCCCGAGCTGATGACCATGATGAACTATGGTACCGAGGGCTTCACCTACAATAAGAACAGCGACGGCACCATCACCTTCATCGCTGAGAACCGCGCTAACTACTCCCCCTGGACCAATGGTATGGGCAACGTCCGTATCCTGCCTCCCACCGATGCGCAGGGTGTTGACTTCTGGGATCGCTTCTCCGCTTACTACGACGCGGCTGAGGCTCTGCCCATGGGCGGCTTCATCTTCGACTCCTCCGAGCTGAGCACCGAAGCTGCTGCTCTGTCCAACGTCTACGCCGAGTACGCCTTCAACCTGATGTCCGGTGCTGTCAACCCCGATGATGTTCTGCCCACCTTCCTGTCCAAGCTGGAAGACGCTGGCATCAACGACTTTGTCGGCGCTGCTCAGGAGCAGCTGGCTGCTTACATGGGCTAATCCCCCTGTATAGGCTGACTAAGGAATAATCCCCTTGCCCCGCGCCATTCAGGCGCGGGGCGTTCCCTTTTCCGACAGAAATTCCCATCCTCCCTTAATGAATCCTTAATGGCAAGATAGTTGATTTCCGCAGGCATTTTCGCTATAATATGGTTTACAAAATGAAACATTTACATGTGGAGGACAGAATTATGAAAGTTCGAGCATGGCTGGCTCTGGCGCTGATCCTGTGCCTGACCGTTTCTCTGGCGGCCTGCGGCAGCAACGATACGGCGGTGTATGTGCAGTCGGTTTCCAATCTGACGGGAATGGGCGGCATTGCGGCCGGCGATCGGTTCCCCGGCATGGTCGTTTCCGAAAACGTGACGGAGATCAAGAAGGATTCGGAAAAGACCGTCAAGGAAGTGCTGGTCAAGGAAGGCGACGACGTCAACAAGGGCGACAAGCTGTTTGAGTACGACACCGATGAGCTGCAGCTGAGTCTGGAAAAGAAGCAGCTGGAGCTGGAGCAGCTGAACGCTTCCATCGAAAATTACCAGCAGCAGATCAAGGAGCTGGAAAAGGAGCGCGGCTGGGCGTCCGGTTCGGACAAGCTGCAATATACCATCCAGATCCAGACCACCCAGGTGGACATGAAGGAAGCGGAGCTGAACGCCAAGGCGAAGCAGACCGAGGTCACCCAGGCGGAGAATCTGCTGAAAAACGCCACCGTGGTGTCGCCCATCAAGGGCCGCATTCAGTCCATCAACGAAAGCGGCACCGACAGAAACGGCAACCCTGCGCCCTACATCACCATTCAGGAGGTCGGCTCCTACCGCGTCAAGGGTACCATCGGCGAATTGCAGCGGGGCAGCATCATTGAAGGCACCCGCATCAAGATCACCTCCCGGACGGATCCGTCCGCTGCCTGGACGGGCACGGTCAAGCTGGTGGATTATGAAAACCCCTCTCAGGGGAGCGACACCGACCGGTATTACGGTATGTCGACCGATTCCATGTCCGCGTCCAGCAAGTACCCGTTCTACGTGGAGCTGGACAGCACCGACGGCCTGATTCTGGGACAGCATGTTTATCTGGAAATGCTGACGGAAGGGGACGGCACGTCCTCCGGTCTGCCCCTCAGCAGCGCCTTCATCTGCTTTGAAGACGACGGCTCTGCCTACGTGTGGGCGGAGAAGAAGGGCAAGCTGGAAAAACGCAGCATCACGCTGGGCGAGCACGATGAGGCGACGGACACCTACGACGTGCTGGACGGCCTGACGCTGGAGGATTACATTGCCTTCCCCGACGAGCAGCTGTGCCACAACGGCGCGCCGACCACCCATGAAATGACGGCGTCGGAGAATGCGGACACGCCCATGGACAACATGGGTGAGGGCGGCATGGATACGCCCATGGAAGACATGCCCATGGAGGACATGCCCGCCGAGGGCATGGATATGATGCCCGAGGAAAGCATCTCCGGGGAAACCGGGGAGGTGCCCGGTGAGGATGCGGCGGCAACCGAGACCGTATCCACGGAAGGCGGGGTGGGCTAAGTGGCCATCCTGAAACTGACGGACATCTGCAAGGATTATGTGCAGGGCAAGGAGCCTGTCCGGGTGCTGAAAAACGTCAACCTGACCATGGAGCGGGGCGATTACCTTGCCATCATGGGGCCTTCCGGCTCCGGTAAGACCACGCTGATGAACATCATCGGCTGCCTGGACGTTCCCACCTCCGGTACCTATGAGCTGGACGGGCAGAACCTGAAGGACATGGACGACGATGAACTGGCGGATATCCGGAACAAGCACCTGGGCTTCGTGTTCCAGAGCTTTTACCTGATGCCCAAGCTCACCGCGCTGGACAATGTGGCGCTGCCCCTGCTGTACGCCGGGGTGAGCCTGAAGGAGCGGCGGGAGCGGGCGGCGGAAGCGCTGAAGGCTGTGGGACTGGAAGAACGGATGGACTTTTTCCCCAACCAGCTGTCCGGCGGCCAGTGCCAGCGCGTCGCCATTGCCCGGGCGATGGTGGGAAAGCCGGATCTGCTGCTGGCGGACGAGCCGACCGGCGCATTGGACACCAAGGCGGGCAACCAGATCATGGATATTTTCCGGCGGCTCAGTGACGAGGGAATGACCATCCTCATGATCACCCACGAGCTTGCCATTGCCCAGTGCGCAGACAAGATTTACCACATTCTGGACGGGCAGCTCCGTACTTACGACGAGCAGCAGGAGGGAGGTGCCGGAAATGAAGAAACAGAATAAGAAGAAAACCATCATTACGGTGACCGCAGTGGTTCTGGTGGTGGTCATCGGCCTTGGCGTGTGGTTCGGCGTGAGCCGGGGCAGGTCGGAGCCGGTGAAGGTGTTTGCCTTTAACTACGTCGGCATGACGGAATATTGGGGCGATTCTCAGGAGAGCTACGGCCCCGTTTCCACGGATAAAATTCAGACCGTGTTTCTTTCCTCCACCCAGACGGTGACGGAAATGAAGGTCGCCCAGGGGGATATGGTAAAAAAGGGCGACGTGCTGATGACCTTCGACACCACCCTGTCCGACCTCCAGCTGGAGCGCAAGCGGCTGGAAGTGGAAAAGCTGAAGCTGGATCTGGAAACCGCCAAGAAGAAGCTGAAGGACATTCAGAACATGAAGCCTATGTCCATTGTAACGCCCGACGATTCCGATGACAGCGAAGACGACGATTCGGGTAAGGGCGTCAAGCTGTCGGGCAGCCATCAGCTCTCCACCAACTCCGACTACGACGGCAGCATGGCGGAAAAGGCGCTGATCTGCTGGCTCAACACCGCAGCCGCCGTGGACAACGGTATTCTGGAAGCGGCGCGGCAGAAGGCGGAGGAGTACCAGAATAAAAATTACGTACCCGACCCCACGGAGGAACCTACCGTGGAAACAACGGAAGAAACGACGGAGACTACGACAGAAACTACGGAAAGTCCGTCAGAGAAGCCGTCGGAAACTCCGAATCCGCCGGAGAATCCCGGGGAAGGTTCTTCCGGCGGGAATCCCGGGGAAGGTTCTTCCGGCGGGAATCCCGGGGGCGAGGACGGCGAAAATTCCAGCGCCTCGGCGGCGGAAAACCCCGATGAAAAGCCTACGATTACCGTGAGCGATTACTACATGGTCTTCAAGGTCACCGAGGGCAATATGTCCCTGGGCAACCGGCTGACCTGGCAGGGGCTGCATATCTACCGGCAGGGCGGCGGCTTCGTGTTCAAGTTCTTTGACGCTTCGGTGGTTCCCGACCATTCCATCATAACGGACGACCCGGACAGCACCGATCCCACCGACCCGGATATGCCTGACCCCGGCAGCGGCTATACCGCTGCGCAGCTGGCGCAGATGCGTTCCGAGCAGGAAAAGAAGATCAAGGAGCTGGGCTTCAAGATCAAGGTGGCCGAAGCGGATTACAAGATCAAGCAGGCCGAAATGAGCGACGGCAATATCTACGCCGACTTTGACGGCAAGGTGGTCTCCGTTCTGACGGAGGACGAAGCCAGAACCAAGAACCAGCCCATCATTAAGGTCTCCGGCGGCGGCGGATTCTACATCCAGGGCAGCGTCAGCGAGCTGGACAAGGATAAGCTGCAAATCGGGCAGGATGTCACGGTCAACGACTGGAACACCGGCATGACCTATCCCGGCAAGATCGTGTCCATGGGGGATTTCCCCAGCGACAACGACAGCTATTACGGCTCGGGCAACCCCAACGTGTCCTACTATCCCTTCACGGTCTTCGTGGACGAAACTGCGGATTTGCAGGCGGGAATGTACGCCAATATCCAGTATTCCTCGGCTACAGGCGAAAGTGGCATCTACCTGGAGAACCCCTTTGTTCGCAGTGAGAAAGGACAGTCCTTCGTTTACGTCCGGGGCGCCGGCGGCAAGCTGGAGAAGCGGTTCGTGACCACGGGCAAGGCGCTGTGGGGCAGCTACACCGAGATTCTCAGCGGCCTGACCGCAGACGACTTCATTGCATTCCCCTACGGCAAGAACCTGAAAGAGGGCGCGCCCACGGTGGAAAGCGACCCGAGCGATCTGCACAGTTATTAAGGAGGGCAAATTTTATGATAGAAAATATCCGGCTTGCCTTCCAGGGAATCTGGGGACACAAGATGCGAAGCGTGCTGACCATGCTGGGCATTATCATCGGCATTGCAGCCATTATCACCATTGTTTCCACCATCCGGGGAACCAATGAGCAGATCAAGGAAAACCTCATCGGCGCGGGCAACAACGTGGTTACCGTCCGGCTGAATCAGGCGGGGTATTCCTATGACATGGGCTGGAATGCCATCCCCGAGGGCGTGCGGGTCATCACCGAGGAGACCCGGCAGGAGCTGGAAGAACTTTCCGGCGTGGAGGAAGTATCGCTGTACAACGCCCGGAACAATTCCAATTTTGTGTACTATCAGAACACGAGCTTCAACGGCGAGACCTACGGCATTGATGCGCACTATCTGTCGGTTTACGGCTATCAGGTCAAGTCCGGCAGGGGCTTCACCCAGGCGGATTACGACAACTTCCGCAAGGTGGCGCTGGTAGACGCCAACACGGTCTCCACCCTGTTCGGCGGGGAAGACCCCGTGGGCAAGTCGCTGGAGGTCAAGGGCGACGTATTCACCGTGGTGGGCGTGGTTGCCCTTTCCAAGGAGTTCACCCCCACCATTGAGACATTGCAGGACTATTACCTCTATGCGGACACCTCCTCCGGCTGCCTGTACATCCCCAGCACGGTCTGGCCGACGGCGTTCCAGTTTGACGAACCTCAGAACGTGGCCATCAAGGTGAAAAACACCGACACCATGGCCACAGCAGGCAAGGAAGCGGCTGACCTGCTGACCCAGAAGCAGATCGTGGATTCGGAAAACTCCGACTTCGACTACCGCAGTCAGGACATGCTGGAACAGGCACAGCAGCTGCAGAAGATGTCCCAGTCCACCAACACCCAGCTGATCTGGATCGCCAGCATCTCCCTGCTGGTGGGCGGCATCGGCGTTATGAACATCATGCTGGTGTCCGTGACGGAGCGGACGGCGGAGATCGGCCTGAAGAAGGCCATCGGTGCGAGAAAGAAGCGCATTCTGCTCCAGTTCCTGACGGAGTCGGCGGTGCTGACCAGTCTGGGCGGCATCATCGGCGTCATCAGCGGCGTGATCCTCGCGGAGCTGATCTCCAACATGATGCAGATCCCGGTGTCCATCAGCGCGCCGGCCATCATCGTGGCGGTGGTGTTCTCCACCTTCATCGGCGTGGTGTTCGGTATGCTCCCGGCCTACAAGGCGGCAAACCTGAACCCCATCGAGGCACTGCGCAGAGATTAACAGACAAATCAGAACGAATGGTGGGAATGACATGAAAAAATATAGTTTGTTCGCTATTTGCATGGTGCTTATCATACTGTTCGCCGGGTGCGGCAATCAAGCCGCACCGGCAGTGACGATCGATTACGGAAATTCCTCCGTCTATACGAAAGAAGATATGGACGCTGCGATCGCAACCATCCAAGCGACATTCGACACATGGGAAGGCTGCGAACTGCACAGTCTTTCGTATTCGTCAGACGGCATCTGCACCAGCGAAGAGAACATCGCGTGGATGAACGATTTGGAAAAAGCAAATGACAACGAGCAGGTCTTCACGCAGTGCATCATGTTTGACAGCAGCTTCCACTCGCCCAAAAAGAGAGCCGGTGCCTGGAATCCGGACGAAGAATACGAATGGACCTGGTGGCTGGCTCGCAGGGAAGGCGGAGAATGGAAGCTGATGACCTTTGGCGCCGCCTGAGCATGGATTCCCCTCGCCAAAAGCCGAAATTACGCCGCCGGTTTCCGTTTTCGGAAACCGGCGGCGCTGTCTTTATGCGTTTTCGGCGCTTATGCCGCGCCCAGGTATTCTTCCAGGCACAGCCCGGAGTCCTTCATGTCCATGGAGATTTCCCTGCCCACGTACCGGAAGTGCCACGGCTCGTTGGTGATGCCGGTGATCTCCGCTTTTTCCTCGGTGTAGCGGAGAATGAAGCCGTACTCCCAGCAATGCTCCCCCAGCCAGGCGTTGGCCTCCTCTCCCACAATGTCCACGGCCAGACCAATCTGATGCTCACTGGTGCCGGGGACGGCTACAGTTTCCAGCGCCTTTTTCCGGGCTTCATCGAAGTCGAGGTCAAATTCCTTCATGTGTTCCTGCGTCCGCTTTTCCAGAATGTCCGTCTGCTCCTGCATGGTGCGGTAGCCGCAGTTGAAGATGTACTCGATCCCCGCGCCTGAGCAATCGGAGAGCATCTGCATCAGCGGCTCGTAGCAACGTTGATCGACCCGGTGCCAGTCCACCACGATCACGGGGTTGACGGTATAGTAGTCCGGGATCGGATGGGCGGCGTTGACGAGGATGACCTCCATGCCCTTGGGGGTAAAAAAGTGGGTCTCCCCATCGATCTCCGTGGGGCCGACGGCGGCAGAGCCGTCGGACAGGAAGTAATAGTTGTACTCGCCCTCCTGATACCAGCCGATGGTGGCTGCACCGTTTTCGCCGAAATAATACCGCTTTCCGCCGATCTCCTGCCACGCCGTCACCATGGTGCCGTCGGCCTGATAGTAGCGCAGTCCGTCCTCGGAGGTGAGCCAGCCGGTGTGCATGACGCCCTCATCGGAAAAGTGGTAGCGGTTTTCACCGATGAATGCGTCACCGGTCAGGGGCTGACCGCCTTCGTCAAGGTAGTAAATGTCCCCGCCGATGTTTGTGAAGCCGGTCTGCATTTTGCCGTCGTCGCCGAAATAGTACCGCTTTCCGTCGATCTCCTGCCAGCCCGTGGCGAGAACGCCATCGGGGAGGTAGCAGGGCACGCCGTCCAGCTGCTGCCAGCCGGTGAGCATCCCGCCGTCATCGCCAAAGCAGTAGGTTTTTCCGCCGATGGTCTGCCAGCCGGTCAGCATGACGCCGTCGCTGCCAAAGTACCGGGTAACGCCGTCCTGTTCCAGCCAGCCGGTGGCGGGAATGCCGCCCTCAAGGAAAAAATACCGCTGCCCGTCTATATCCAGCCAGCCGGTAACGGGTTTGGCGTGAAAGTCCCGATAAAAGCGCACGCCGTCCTTTTCCGCCCAGCCGCTGCGATCGACCTTGGCGTCGTATATCAGCCATCCGGCGCAGGCCGAAAAGGCGAGCAGCTGAAAAATCAGCACAACCGCCAAAATACGGCTGGTTTTCGTCTTCATATTGCTTCCTCCGCGAAAAGTAACCGGGGGGAGCCGCCTCGGTTCGGCAAAATTCCCCCATGTAACGCAGTATATCATCGGATGTGGAAAAATGCAACCCGCTTAAGAGAAGCTTCATAATCTTCCAGCGACAATTCCTCCGGGAAGTGTTGCTTTTTTGGGCGAAATATGGTATTATAAATTGCAATTTGAAGACAGGGGGCCGCTTTGGTCGCAGACCCCGAACAGGAGGTAAGAAGCTTGGCAAAAAAAGTACTGTGGATTCTGTTTGCCGTGGTTTTGGTTCTGGCACTGGCGGTGGCCGGTGTCACGGGGTATTTCTGGTATCAGAACAACCACATTTTCGTCGAGGACGCGGTCTACCCCATCAACGCGAAGACCCTGGATCTGCGGGGGCAGGACATTTCCTTTGAGCATTATGACGCCGTCCATTCCCAGCTGCCGAACTGCGAAATTTACTGGGACGTACCCTTCCAGGTCGGCAAATATCCCAATGATACCACGAAGCTGACGGTTGCGGATTTGACCGAGAAGGATATCCGGATTCTTCTAAACTATTTCCCCAAGCTGAAAACCCTGGACGCCACCGCTTGCAGCGATTACGCGGTTCTGGAATCCGCCAAGCAGCAGCTGCCCGGGTGCGAGATTCTTTACGAAGTCAATCTGGGAGGCAAGTCCTTCGCGCCGGAGGTCACCGAGCTGACGCTGGAGGTCGGGGACTATGACTACGATACGCTGATGGAGAATCTCCAATATCTGCCCGACGTGCAGCAAATCACGCTGAAAAAGCCGGAGCTGTCCCTGGAACAGATCGACGAGCTGAAAACGACCTTTGGGAACATCACCATCGACTGTACGGTGGACATCGGCGGCATGGAGTACACCATGGACACCACCGAGCTGAACCTGTCCGGAATCAGTTCCGGGGATGTGGCGGGCGTGAGCGAAAAGCTGGGTATGCTTTCCGGGCTGACCAGCGTGGAGCTGATGAAATCCGACGGCACCAGCAGCCTGACAAAGGAGGACGTCAAGACCCTGAAGGAGGCTGCCCCGGAAGCCACGTTCCACTATGTCTTCGACTTCTACGGCGAGACCCTCTCCACCACCGAGACCACGGAAGTCCACATCAAGAATGTGAACATCGGCGAGGAGGGACTGCCGGAAGCCCGGCTGGCGCTGGATCTGATGGAGAACTGCAGCCGCTTCGTGCTGGAAAACTGCAAGATCTCCAATGAAAGCATGGCGCAGCTCCGTGAGGACTACCGGGACAAGACCAAGGTGGTCTGGCGCGTGCCTTACGGCGGCGGCAGCTGCATGACCGATTGCGAGGTCATCCGCTGCACCTACGAGCTGACGGACAAGAATGCCCAGAATCTGGTCTACTGCGAGGACGTGCGGTTCATGGACGTAGGACACAACGATGTGACCTTCCTTTCGGACTTCTCCTTCCTGAAGGGAATGCCCAAGCTGGAAGCCATTATCATTTCCAGCGCCTATGTCTCCGACCTGACGCCTTTTGCCAACTGCAAAGAGCTGAAATTCTTCGAGGCGGCCTTCTGCGGCAATATCGAGGACCTCAGCCCGCTGGCGCAGTGCGAGAAGCTGGAAATGGTGAACATCAGCTTCACCAAGGTCAAGGACCTGTCCCCGCTGGACAATCTTCCCATCAAGACCCTGTTCGCCCAGAACTACAGCGCCAAGCGGATCTCGGCGGAGGAACAGAGCCGTTTCGCCTCGGTTCACCCCGACTGCCTGACCCAGTACACCGGCGATCAGCCCTACGGCCGGGGCTGGCGGTACGACGAGCACGACAAATACCTGCCTTACTACGGGATGCTCCGGAAGGTTTTCCGTCTGGACGACAACATCATCCCCAACAGTGTCGGCTGGTATTTGAGAGAGGGCGACACCGACCTGCCCACGGCGGAGTCCTGAGTTTAATAGTCAAAGCTCTCCCGGATTCCGGGGGAGCTTTCCTGTACAAAGAGCATGATGGTTATATGGGTGCGAGAGTACCCCCTTTACAAAATGAAAACGATATGATACAATCGATAAAAAAGGAGCGATTGCAATGAACCTGGAAGAACTGAAAAAGAAAATGGACGAGGAGCACTATATTTATGACGATACGCTGGCGACGGTGCTGTATGTGGCCTTGCAGCTGGGCAGGCCCCTGCTGATCGAGGGCGCAGCCGGTGTGGGCAAGACAGAGGTGGCGAAGGTCATGGCCGCCGCCCTTGACCGGGAACTGGTGCGGCTGCAATGCTACGAGGGGCTGGACGAAAGCAAGGCGCTCTACGAGTGGAACTACCAGAAGCAGCTGCTGTCCATTCAGGTGAACATGAACGCCCAGGACAGGGAAGCGCTGACCCGCTCGCTGTTCAGCGACGAATACCTGCTGGAACGGCCGCTGCTCAAGTCCATCCGCTCGGAGAAGCCCGTGGTGCTGCTGATCGACGAGATCGACAAAGCCGACGAGGAATTCGAGGCGTTTCTTCTGGAGCTGCTGTCGGAAATGCAGGTGACGATCCCGGAGGTGGGAACGATCCGGGCAAACTCCGTTCCCTTCGTGGTGCTGACCTCCAACCGGGCAAGGCCCCTGTCCGAAGCCCTGCGGCGGCGGTGCGCCTATCTGTATATCGAGTACCCGGATATGGAAAAGGAGCTGGCCATTCTCCGGGCGAAGCTGCCCCATGTGGACGACCGCCTCTGCGCGCAGGTGGCGCTGGCGGTGCAGAAGCTCCGCTCCAACGAGGTCATTCTGAAAAAGCCCTCCATTGCGGAGACGCTGGACTGGGCGGCGGCGCTGGACGCTCTCGGCATCCGGGAGCTGACCCCTGACGCCCTGCGGAAGACCGCCGGATTCGTGCTGAAAAACAACGAGGATATGGCGGCGCTGGATGCAGAAGAAATGGGCGGCTGCCACTGCGGCGGCTGCGAGGGGCATCACCATGGCTGAGCCGGACGTTTATCTGGAAAAGTTGTCTGCCTTTTCCCGGATGCTCCATCTGGAAAATCTAAGCGTCAGCCCCAAGGAGACGGAGGACGCCGCCCGACTGCTGATCGCTCTGGGCATGGACGACCGGGAGCGGGTAAAAACTGCCCTTCGAACTGTCTACGCCAAATCCCGGGAGGAGCAGATCACATTTGACCGGGTGTTCGACGGCTTTTTCCTCTCGGAGGAACAGATCCGCCGTCAGGCAAAGGAGCAGATGGAACGGGAGCAGGAGCTTGCGCAGCACCGCAAGGAAGCGGAGGAGGAGCTTCAGCTGAACGGACAGCCCATGGATTTGAGCGAAAAGCAGCGGGAAACCTACGCCGCCATGCCGGAGGAAGCCCGGCAGCGCCTGCGGGGGTTCATGGAAAAGTACCGCGGCACCGCCGAGCGCAACCCCAAGCTCTACGGGGATTTCATCCATTCCGTATTCACACGGGCGATTATGGAGCAGCAGATGCTCATGGAAAACGCCGGGGTGGGCGGGCAGGAGCTGGACCCGGAGATCGGCATTCTCTACCGGGACATTTCCCAGTTCAAGGACACGGAAATTCCCAAGGCCATCGAGCTGATTCAGGCCGTAGCCAGAGAGATCAACGGGGAGCTGGCGGCCAAGGGTCACTCCGGCGGTCACATGGGAAAGCTGGATTTTCGCCGCACCATCCGCAAGGGACTGGAAACCGGCGGCAGCTTTTACCGCCTGCGCTACCGGAAGAAGCGCCCCAAACGGAAGCGTCTGGTGCTGCTGTGCGATGTGTCCGGCTCCATGGTGCAGTTTTCGGAATTTGCCCTGCGGTTCATCCAGAGCCTGAACCAGGTCTCGGAAAGCTCCCGGGTGTTCCTGTTCTCCGAGACGGCGGTGGAAGCGGACGCCTTCCGGCTGCAAAACATGGACCTGTTCCGCAGCTACGTAAAGGATTCCGGGATTTACGGCCGGGGTACGGACTTGGGCGAAGCACTGGAGACCCTGTGTGCCATGCATCCAAGCGTGCTGGGGGCGTCCGCGACGCTGCTCATCCTCTCCGACACCAAAACCATCGACCAGCCCCGGGCGGTCGCGGCGGTGCGGGAGGCAAAGCGTCAGGCGGGACGGGTGATCTTCCTGAACCCTATCCCGGAGGGGAAGTGGCAGTATATCAGAAGCGTTCAGACCATGGCGTCCATCTGCCCCATGGTATCGTGCAGCACCCTGCGGGAGCTGGCCTCGGCCTGCCGCAGACTGACAAAGGAAATGTAAACAAGTTGACAGCCCTCCGCGCCGTAGGCGCTTCCGGAAGGAAAGCGCCCAACGGTCTGATGGGTGGTCGTAAAACAGTGAATGGAGCGTATCGGTACAGATACGCTCCATTTTTCAATCCAACATGCGGGTACAACCCCTTGGCTCTCCCTCCGGGAGAGCTGTCACCGAAGGTGACTGATACTGAAATTCAATTAAAATCTTTTTTAAAGATTTTAGGGTCTATCTGAAAACCGTCAACATGCCCAAACAGCGGGTCTTTTCCGCCT
>OIYS01000576.1_pt1 | contig 24239 bp, 22 predicted proteins | sample 1588271 | NCBI WGS metagenome assembly OIYS01 (sample SAMN03283286) | human gut metagenome | biome: human-associated habitat; material: feces | host: Homo sapiens | place: Peru | collected 2012
TGAAAAAAAAGGCTGTCCTTATGAAGTGTTGGATAACTTCTAAGACAGCCCCTTAGAATCTTATACCTTGCAAACATCCAGAATATAATCTGGATTAGTTTCAAGAATATGTCTGATCATTGATTTCACATCTTCCTTTGTTTTGAATCACAGAGCATCAGATAAAGAATCAGACCAGCTGCAACAGGAATAACTGTCTAATTTATACAGTTTTATTTTTTCCGGCTATTTTATGTTTTTCTGTAAAAGACTTCATTCCGTAATTCATTAAAAATTCTTCCTTGCCTTTAATGACATACATAAACAGCCTCCTTTTAATTAGCGCCCAAAGACGCTAATTAAAATTTCTACTCTTAGATTATATTACACTGTATAAACAATAAAATCAAGATGGTTTAGTCAATAAAACCATGTCCAATTAGCGCCCGAAGGCGCTAATTGGACTATACCAACCTGGTTGGACTCAGGTTGGTAAAAGGTGGGTACGTAAAAATAGCAATACCAACCCGTAAGTTGTTATAATATAACAACTTACAAAAAAAAGTACCAACCTTTCTTTATCTTGCCTATCGGTTAAACAGTATAACTTTTACTCTTATACTGTTTTTTATAAATAAATGCTTTAATTAGCGCCCGAAGGCGCTAATTAGATAGTTCGTTCAACAATTATCGCGAGCGATAATTAAAACGAGTAACTAACCTAAACCTAATTAGCTCTTAAAGCCGCTAATTAGAAAAAATTATAAATGCTAAACAGTGAAATCAAGTTTGTAGCTTAGCATATGTCACCATAGAATATTTAAGATACACTAACTTTTTAAAAACTAATTAGCGCCCGAAGGCGCTAATTAAGAAAAGAGAAGCTAACAAAATTTAAAACAGCAGAAGAAGATTTTATCCACGAATATCATACTGAAGTCCGATCGGGAGTGGCCCTAACATTTTTTAAACTGGTCAGCCAGATGATAGAACAGCACAGCGATTTCTTTTTTGTATAAACCTGCCAGTTGCCATCTTTCTTTATCTGAATAAGTAAATTTTTCTGACGGATATTTTATCAGACAACTCACTGTCATAAACATACTGGAATATTCTTTTAATTCATCCCAAGGTTCTTCAAACTGCCAGCCAGAAGAAATTAAAAAGGCAATGTCATAAAATTCTCTGGCTATAGCTTTCATGTGATGCCAGTCAAAATAATTAGCGCCCGAAGACGCTAATTAAAAAAAACAATTTAAAATAAAGACCTCTTGACAAATTTCTCTTTATAGATTATTTTACACTTGCCACACAAAGGATAGCACTTGCTTATTCTTACAGAAAAACCATCAGTTGCACAGTCATTTGGTGCAGCTCTTTCTATTCCCTATAATAAGTCACTAGGATATTATGCTGGAGATGACATTGAGATTACTAACTGTATTGGTCATTTATATGAATTGGCAAAGCCTGAAGAATATGATGAGCAGTATAAATCATGGGCTTTTGAATTACTTCCAATAATACCCGAAGAATATCTTTATAAAAAAAATGAAGATACAATCAAACAAATCAGTAAAGTTACAAAACTTTTACAGAAGCATAAGAATGATAAAATCATCATCGCAACCGATGCAGATCGAGAAGGTGAAGTAATTGCAAGAATTGTTTTTCAGCAGGCAGGATTAAAGGACATTTCTAATTGCTACAGATTCTGGGTATCAGAAGCCTTGACTCCAGAAGTAATAAATAAAGGGTTGAAAACTGTAACTCCCTGGAGCAATTACAATGAACTTGCTAAAAAAGGATTTGCACGACAGCACGCAGACTGGCTTGTTGGTATGAATCTTACTCCTTATGAAACTTTACTCGCAGGGCATAAAATCACACTTCCTGTAGGAAGAGTTCAGACAGCAATTCTTGCTGCCATTGCTCAGAGAAACAATGAAGTAAAAAACTTTGTGCCTGAGCCTTATTATCAGTGTGTTGCAAAACTCTCTGACAGCCAGGGAAATAAAATTGAAGCACTACTGATAAATCCTGAAAATAAAAAACTTTTCTTTCCACAGTTAAACTATTACATCAACTCTGCTCATACATACAGCGAGACAGATAAAACAATTACTTTTCAAACTGAAGTAAAAAGAAAAAGTTTGAATCCGCCAACGTTATTAAGTTTAACTGAATTACAAAAGCTGGCCGCAAAACAGTACGATTATTCATCAAGTAAAACTCTTGAACTTGCTCAGTCTCTTTATGAAAAGCACAAATGCCTTTCTTATCCTAGAACACCATCTTCTGTATTAGGTGATGATGACGTTGAGTTATTTAAGGAAAAGTATGAACTTCTGAAAGGTAAATATGAAATTTCAAAATACTGTAATGTAGAACTCATAAGTGTTGATAATAAGCATATTTTCAATTCAAAAAAACTTGATTCACATCACGCTTTAATTCCGCTTGATTTTATTCCAGAGGATGCAACACAGGCAGAAAAAAATATTTATAGTCTTGTCATACAACGGTTTTTCATGTCCTGCATGGATAAGTGTATTTTTGACGAAAAGACTATGCTAATTAAAAATGGGGAATACACTTATAAGACTACTGTTAAATCAATCGTTGAACCTGGATGGAAGAATGCAGAAAGCAAATTAGAGAGCGAAGGCACTAATAAAGATGATGATGATAAAATACAGTTTTTTGATGAAAATCACTGTTATCTTAAAAATACAGAAATTGTAAAAAAAATGACAACTCCTAAAAAAGAGTTTACAGAAACTTCATTACTTGCATTTATGGAAAATCCTACGATGGAAAACACAGATGAAAAACTTGTAGGGCTTGGAACACCTGCTACACGAGGAAATATACTTTCAAAATTGGAAGAATATTCTTATGTAGTTAAAAATCAGAAAAAGTATTATGCAACAGAAAAGGCTTTTTTTCTCCTGAAACTTCTTTTTAAAAATCCGCTGACTGCAAAAATTGCAAGCATTTCTCAGACAACACAGTGGGAAAAACAGCTTGAATCATCTCCAGAAGAATTCGAGGAATATATTGAAAAGTTTATCTGTGACTGTGTAAAAACTCATCCTGAAGTTGAAAATTATGAAAAAGAAGGGATTGGAAAATGCCCTTTATGTGGTTCAAAAGTAATTGAAGGCAAAAAATCATATTTCTGTGAAAAACTTACTAAAGAACCAAAGTGCAGTTTCATAATTTATAAAAACTCATTCAGCACTTTAATTTCAAAGAAAGATGTACAGCTTATGTGTGAAGGAAAAGTTACAGGAGCAAAAAGTCTTACGAGCAAAACCGGAAAAACTTACCAGGCAAAGCTTAAATACAATATAGAAACAATGAAAATAGAACAGGTGTTCGTAAATAAATTCAAAAGGTAATTAGCGTCCGAAGGCGCTAATTAGGAGGAAACGTGACGGAAAAAATAAACGTTTCAGTATTACCCAGAAAATACTGGACTTCTTATAATCTGGAAAAGACCAGACCAATTTGTCATACAGAGAAAAAAGATAATGCTGGAAATCTTACTGCTTTGATTATTTCTGAAATGATTAGAAAGTTTCCAGAGCTGCAAAACTGTTCTGAAAATAAATTCATTTCATTTCAAGAAAACATAACAAAAATTATACGTTCTGGAATAAATGTAAATTAGCGCCCGAAGGCGCTAATTGGAGGAGTATTATGACTACAGGAACAAAAGTCTTCTGGATTATTTTTATTATCCTTTGTTTTTTAATAAATGCTGCAGCAACCTTTATAAAGATCCGGCATATAAAAAAAATAAGGGAAGCGAAAATTGTTTATAAAAATATTAACAATATAAAAAATGACAATAAAGGATGGCTGTTCAGTTATCTGCGGAAAGTAGACCCGTTTGTTTTTGAAGAGCTTGTTTTAATTTCTTTTAAGAAACAAGGATTCAGAATAAAACGAAATAGACAATACACACATGATGGCGGAATTGACGGTCGTGTAAGAAAAAACGGAAAGAAATATTTGATTCAGACAAAAAGATATTCTGACTATATAAACATTGCTCATGTGAAAGAATTCATTAAGACCTGCAGGTATTATAAGGTTTCAGGCTATTTCGTGCATACAGGTAAAACCGGAGAAGAGACTAAGGAACTGTTAAAAAAGAATCCTCAGATAAAGCTTATAAGCGGAGAAAAGCTTTATGAGTTTTTTATCTTAGATTATCCAAAAAGCAAAGATTTATTTTTTGAAGGCAAGCTGTAATGAAAGAACTTACTGATTTTGACATAGAAAACATTACAAATTTATTTATGGAAAATTATACAGCATCATACATTTCTAAATTTCTGGAACTTCCTGTAAATCTTGTGAATAATTTCATCAAGGAAAATCAGCTCAGACAGAGGAGGGATTTAAGAAACCTGTCATTGCTGATTAAACTCTGTTCTGAAAATTATACAAAAGATGAAGTTGCTGAAAAAATGAATCTTTCTGAAGAACGTGTTTACGCTCTCGTTAAGAAAAACAAACTGGAACCTCATTTCAGGGAAAAATTATTCTTGCACAGAAAAAATAAAATAATTAATGAATATAAAAAAGAACCGTGCAGCATAAAAGTAATGTCACAAAAATTAAAGCTTTCAGAGAACTTTATCCGAAAGGTCTATAAGGAAAACAGGTTTGTATGTATCGTTCCTCATTATATAAACAAAATGTCTGTACTTACGGAAGAAATGTATAAACAGCTTCTTATAGATTTAAGAAACACAAATCTATCCCTGTCAAAACTTTCAGATAAATACAAAGTTTCAAGACAGAGAATACATCAGATACAGAAAAAAGAAAAAATCCAGAGGCCTTAATTAGCGCCCGAAGACGCTAATTAGAAACTTTATCAACAAAGAAATTCAGTAACGATACTGTGTTTGGAGAGTAAAATGGCAGAACCTTCAGAAATTAATTTTATCAACAAAATATATGACCTGCATATTGTAGGCTTGAGTGTAAATAAAATTGATTACAAAAATTACACGATTGAGCATATTGAAAATGCAATTAAAAAAGAAGATGTTACTCGATATAAAAAATACCAAGATAAATCAAAGCAAATCTTAGAATACAAAAGAAAAATAACATTACTCGGTCAAAGCTTAATTAGCGCAATTCGGCGCTAATTAAGTACATTTGAAAGATTTATAACAAACAGGAGGCCAATACCATGTTGACCCGATTTACAGTTGGTAATTTTCGCTCTTTTGATAAAAACCAGACACTTTCACTTATTGCAAATATAGGCACAAGACACAATGAACGTCTTTTTAAAACAAAAGATATGAATCTTTTAAAATTCGGTGCAATATTCGGAGCAAATGCAGCCGGCAAATCCAACTTTATTAAGGCAATAAGTTTTGCACAGAGAGTTACCATTTTTGGAACGGAGTTCATAAAGGACGAACTTTATTTTAAACTAAATCCTCTTAATAAAGAGCAGCCGTCATATTTTGAATTTGAACTTTGTATTGATGAAAAAATTTATGCTTATGGCTTTGAAGTAATTATTTCAAAAAAGCAGATTACAGAAGAATGGCTTGTTGAACTTGGTAAAACTCATGACACAGATATATTTTCACGTAATACGGTAACCGGAACTCTTTCTTTTAATAAATCAATGCTCACTGAAAAATATGAAGAACGGATGAAAGTATATGTTGATGATTTTTTAAGAGTTCAGAATAAGTCATTTTTGGAATATATCATCAGCAATAAAGAAGAACTTTTTAAGCAAAATCCTCAACTCGAAATTCTTAAAAAAATATTCAACTGGATTCTCGAATTAAATATTTCATATCCTAATACAACAATTACAGGATATGACTGTTTTTCAGTTTCTAATTTTAAAACTCTTCTTTCGGTTATTAAGTATTTTAATACTGATATTACAGGAATCAGAAAAAATGAAATTACAAAAGAAGCCGCACTTGAAAAAACTTCTTCTGATTTTAAAAAGCACATAGAAAATCGTCTGCAAACAGCATGTAAATCAGACTGTAATGGATCTCCCGATAGTTGTAAGAATTGTGGTTTCAAAATGAATATTAATGGAAGGCTCATTTTTGTTACATTTGAAAATCGTGAACCTAAATTCACCGAAGTAACATTTATTCATAATAACTATGAAAATGTTGAATTTTCTTTAAGTGAAGAATCCGAAGGAACGCAAAGGTTGTTAAATTTATTATCTGTTTTACTCACACAAAGAGAGAATTCAGTTTTTATTATTGACGAAATAGACAGAAGTCTTCATCCTCAGCTTACTGTAAAATTCGTACAGGTTTTCCTTGATATTGCAAAAAACAAGAACATTCAGCTGCTTATTTCAACTCACGAAAGTCACCTTTTGAATCTTGATATTCTACGACAGGATGAAATTTTCATGTTCGACAAAAAAACAAATGGAGCAAGCATAGTTTCTCCTTTTGACAGATTCAAAGAACGCTTTGACGCAAAAATTGAAGCCCGTTACCTCGACGGACGGTACGGAGGAGTTCCAATTTTTGACAGAGTATTTCCATTCGATGTTCTTCAGCAGTCTGAAAAATAGGTGTGACTAAAAAATACAGATAACTTTTTAAGGGCAATTTTCTCTGCATAATTACCGACCGCAATAAGCTCAGTTTTACAGAAATTCAATTTGATAAACTTATTGCCGCTGACAGTAAAAACGTAATCTTTCCTAGGTGAAATAATTATAACTTTATATCTTCATAATTTTTATGTATATTTAAAGAAAAACTCATCAAAGGAGAACTGAACTATGATGAAATTAAACGATGCTCAAAAAGAAAAACGGAAAATTCTAAGAAATTGCATTAATAAAAAAATGACGACCAGGGAAGCTGCAATCCAGTTTGGTCGCACTATAAGATGTGTACAGAAGATGATTGCCCGCTATAAAGAGAGGGGAGATGAGTCTTTAATACACGGTAATACAGGTAAAAAGCATACCTCTGAGGCGAACGAGCTTTTAGAACAGATAATATTAGACATATTTTATAACACTCGCATTAAAGGAAAAAATCCCTATGAAGATATTTCTTATCAGTATTTTACTGAAATACTTTTGGAAGAATATGGAATTAAAAAATCAGTTTCCTGGGTAAAATCCAAGATGAAGAAAAGCGGATATAAAAGTCCAATTAAGCATAACTGTAAGAACAAAAAAGAAATCCATCTTATGAGAGATAGAAAAGAGCATGAGGGAGAACTTGTTCAGGCAGACGGCACTCCTTATGACTGGTTCAAAGACGGACATAACAATTGCATTCAGGGATTTGTCGATGATGCAACAGGCTATCCGACTGGTTTATACATGACGAAAAATGAATGTACACTGGGATATACGGAAGCATTCAGGAACATGGCAACTGACCACGGCATTCCGCTTGCATTATATCCAGACAAGGCAGGAGTTTTTTTTGTCAATAATAAGAAAAAGGACGATGGCGAAAAGCATTTAACTCAGTTCGGCATAATGATGGAGAACATGGGTGTAGATATGTTTCCGGCTCACAGCCCGCAGGCAAAAGGAAGAGTTGAACGATTTTGGAACACAATACAGCACCGTCTTCCAAATTTGTTTGTTCTTAAAGGAATAAATACTATTGAACAGGCAAATGAGTTTTTAAGAGATGAATTTCCTAAGATTTATAAAAGGTGGTTTCCGGTCGAGCCGAAATCAAAAGAAACCTGCTTTGTAAAGGCAGATCTGAAGGAGGTAAACAGCATCTTAAAGGCTACTTTTCCTGGAAAAGTTGATAAAGGCGGAGTGTTTGCATTTAAAGGTTACAGGTTCTTTTTGCCGGAACTGGTCAATCAGAAAATACTCATAAACCTCAACGAAAAAGAAGGTTTATGGGTAACATCAATAAATAATGACAGAAGGTATATTCCTCAGCTTATAGAAACAGATACTACAGGTCCAATGCCGGAAGTAACAAAACTGCTGATAGAACGAGTGTTTTTGAAAAATGCAAAACCTAGATTCCGTGAAGTCTATATTGATATTGATGATGTAGTCTTATCACAGATACAGAGAAAAAAGACTGCCTAAAAAGAAGTGTATCGTTAAATAAAAACTCTTCTCAAAATGTGGCTTAAAAAAAATCTCAAGCCTTATAAAGCCGTTTTTAAAGAACTAGAAAAAAGCCAGTCTCATGTATAAAACTCTTAGAATCTTCAACATGTTTTACCAGATCTATTGAAAAAATTATGAAAATTGAATATATTTTTCAAAAAATAAAAAAAAACTAATAATTTAACTAAAAATTTGCGAAAAATTAAAAAGCTATTGACATTAATGCAACCTCTAAAAAACACACTAAGGCTGCCTCACTTTTTTGGACCCTGTATTTTTATTTTCCCTTGTATTTGAGGACAATGACGGTAAGGTCGTCTCTGAGCGGAACAGCCTCTGTAAAGCAACCGAAAATGTCCAGTACGTATTCCAGGACTTTTTTGGAAGAAGAAGCGGGTGCGTTTCCGAAGATATGCTGCAGTCTTTCTACACCAAGTTCATCACCGGCCAGATTGCGGCTTTCTACAAGACAGTCAGTATATAGAAGAAAATATGTATCTTTTTCTACATGATATTCTATTGTTTTACAGCCCGAAGGAAGAAGTCCGTCCATTCCCAAAAACATTCCCCTGAAGGCGCCGTCTGTTCCGCCAAGAACAGAAACTTCACTTTTTGAAGATTTGTCTGTTGTTTTTACAAGAACATCAGTATGTCCGCAGTTGACATATTCCACCTGGTTATCTTTTACCCTCAAAAAAAGTCCCGTCAGGTAGTTTTCGACCATTCCCTTCTCTTTTGTAAGCATTTCATTAAAGCGGCGGGCTACTGTTTCCAAAGGTTCTTTTCTTCCCTGCATAAAGGTTCTTTCGGCAATATATTTTGAAAGAATTCCAACCAGTCCTGATGCAACACCGTGGCCTGACACATCAAAAAGACCTGTTCCCACAAAGTCCCCGTTTTTGTTGTAATAAAAATCGTAGACATCGCCCGAAACAGAAGACATCGGGCGAAAGTAAAATGCACAGTCCCATTCGTCAGTTGAAGGTGCCTTTGACGGATAAAAACTTTTCTGAACAGTTTCGGCCATGCGCATGTCCCTTTCGTGAACAATCTGCTGTTCCTGCAGAAGGCGGTTTTTTCGGCTTATTTCGCGTGTACGCTCGGTTACTTCGACAGAAACAATGCTGTCCAGAAGTTCCTTGATGGTAACTATTCCAAGGTAAATTCCGTTTTCGCTTATTACAATCGGGTCATAAATGCTTTTTTCACTTCTTGACATAGCCTTGTTTGCGGCAATTTCTACGGCTTCAGAAGAATCAAGTGTAATAAAATCGCGGATCATTATATCTTTTACAAGTTTTCTTGAATTGAGCCCAAACCCGTACTGGCCTCCAAGAAGGTCCGAAAGAAACGCCCTGGGCATAATTCCAAGAATGCGACGGTCTACATCCACAACAGTTGCTATGGTGCAGTTGTCGTTTGTATGGAACAGGCTCATCAAATCCGTAACAGGCATGTCTGAAAAAACAGTAATTCCCGGTGCTGCAAGTTCGCCTATTTTGCGTCCACTTACCAAAGACGGGTCTGTTGCCCCCTGAAGTTCCTTTGCAACCTGAATATTTGAGGCTTTTTTCTTGCTTCCGACGGCTTTTTTTGCTTCGGCCGCTGATTTTCCGCGAAGGACTGCAAGATTTTTCTGGTATGCAATAATGCGTGAATATGCTGCAGGAGACACTTTCTGCGGTGCAAGCGACACTTCCGCAATAAAGTCACCCTGGGCAAAACGCACGCCCAAAGTAAGAAGAGTGTCCAGTTCCTGAGAAGTTTCTACACCTACAGCCGTAAGTCCTATTCCCGAGTCTGACGAAAATGAAACAAGGCTTTTTATCATGGACTGACGTATGGAATTTGTTTCTATTCCCCTTATTATATCCTTGTCGAGCTTAATGTAGTCGGGGTTAAGCGAACATATTGATTCCAGCCCGGAATATGCACGCCCTACATTGTCAAGTGCCACCTTGAATCCGTGCTGGCGGTAAAGCATCATTATATCGGAAAGAATTTTTTCTTTTTCTGACTGAAGGCCTTCTGTTAGTTCAAGGACAATATTTCTGGGATCAATTCTGTACCGTTCAAAAAGTCCCTTTGTGTAATCCTGATGCGAACCGGAACATTCTTCGGCACACGGATAAACGTTTATGAAAATGCGCCTGTGTATTCCCATCATGGCAGCTGTTTTGAGAATTGCCTTGCGGCAGAGTTTCTCGAGGTCCCAAATTTTGTTCCTGTCATCGAGTTCTTTGAAAATCCCGGAAACACATTCCCCGTCAATCCGCGTAAATGCTTCATAACCCAAAATATCTCCATTTTCCAGCGATACTATAGGCTGAAAAACCGCTTCCACTGAACGTCTGTTTATTTCATCAAAATCCATGCAAGCAGAATAAGACCGCAAAATTAAATGACTATTAATTCTTTATAAAACGAATATGAATAAAAAAAGGCCGGGTGACCGTTTTTTCAAACAAATCACCCAGCCCTTGTATTGCCAAAAATCTATGTATTCAGATTAGAACTCACAGATTGGAGCAAATGTATCTGCCTTAAGAGAAGCTCCTCCGATAAGACCGCCGTCAATGTCCGGCTGTGCAAGGAGATCCTTTGCATTTGAAGCCTTCATTGAACCGCCGTACTGGATGATTGTCTCGTCGGCAACTTTCTGGTTGTAAAGTTTTGCAATATACTCACGGCAGAACTTATGGATAGCTTCTGCATCTTCAGGAGTTGCAGTCTTTCCTGTTCCGATTGCCCAAACAGGTTCGTAAGCGATTGTAACATGAGCCATCTGTTCTGCAGAAACACCTGCAAGGTCGGCAGAAAGCTGGAATGCACATACAGTTTCTGCGTTTCCGGCTTCACGGTCAGCAAGAAGTTCACCAATGCAGAGAACTACATCAAGACCTTCTGAAAGACAGCGGCGGACTTTTTTGTTGATAAGTTCATCGCTTTCTCCAATCTCGTGGCGGCGCTCTGAGTGTCCTATAATTACAGTCTGAACTCCCACATCCTTGAGCATTTCTGTTGAAACTTCACCGGTGTGTGCTCCGTTTGCTGTAGCGGCTACGTCCTGTGCACCAAGAATAATATTGCTTCCCTTGATTACCTGTGAAACAGCGTCAAGATAAACAAACGGAACACCGATCATGTACTTGCCTTTCTTGTCCTTAAGAACTGCAACCAAATCCTGTGCAAGCTTTACGGCTTCTGCCCTGCTTGTATTCATCTTCCAGTTTCCGGCGATATAATGTGTGCGTGCCATTCAACTTACCTCTGTATAAATTATTTTGTCGCAAGAATAGCGATTCCCGGGAGAGTCTTTCCTTCAAGGAACTCAAGGGATGCTCCACCGCCTGTAGAAACATGGCTCATCTTGTCTGCAAGGTGGAACTTGTTTACAGCAGCAACAGAATCACCGCCGCCTACAACAGTCATTGCTCCGTTACCTGTAGCTTCTGCTACAAGGCGGGCTACAGTTTCTGTCCCCTTTGCAAAAGCGTCGAATTCAAATACTCCGACAGGTCCGTTCCATACGATGGACTTTGCTGTTGAAATTACTTTCTTGTACTCTTCGATTGTCTTTGGACCGACATCCATTGCCATAAGGTTGTCAGGAATGCATACTCCGTCAACGGCAACAGGTGTTGCATCAGGGCTGAATTCTGCAGCTGCAACATGGTCTACAGGAAGAAGTATCTTTACACCCTTTACCTGTGCATCTGCAAGAAGTTTCTTTGCTGTGTCGATAAAATCATCTTCAACAAGAGACTTTCCTACACTGTGTCCCTGTGCCTTAAGGAATGTATATGCCATTCCGCCGCCGATAACAAGAGCAGAAGCATTCTTAAGAAGGCTCTCAAGAACTGCAATCTTTGAAGAAACTTTTGCTCCACCGATAATTGCTACCTGTGGCTTTGGCGGGTTGTGAAGCATAGGCTCAAGGTACTTTACTTCTTTTTCCATAAGGAATCCGCCGACGGGCTCTGTCTTCATAAACTTTGCGATAGAAGCTGTTGAAGCATGGTCGCGGTGTGCTGTTCCGAATGCGTCATTAACAAAAATGTCACCGTATGTGGCAAGTTCCTGTGCCATCTTGTCGCGCTCAGCAGCATCCTTTGATGTTTCTTCCTTGTGGAAGCGTGTGTTTTCGAGCATCATTACTCCGCCTTCAGGAAGAGCGTCTACTGCTGCCTTCTGTCCGAGAGCGTCTGCTGCAAATACAACCTTCTGCCCGAGCTTTGATTCAAGGTAAGCTGCAACAGGAGCCATGCGGTTCTTTCCGTTGATAAACTTTTCCTTATCTGCTTCTGTAAAAGTCTTTCCTGCTTTTTCTGCCTTTTCTGCGGCTTTCTTAACGTCCTTTGCCGGGTCTCCGAGGTGGCTCATAAGAACCAGGCTTCTTGGTCCCTGCTCAAGAATATACTTGATTGTGGGCAGTGCGGCCATGATGCGGGTATCATCCTGAACAACCCCGTCTTTCATTGGAACGTTGAAATCAACACGCATAATAATGCGTTTACCCTTAAGATCCACGTCTTTTACAGTCTTAATCATAAAAAAATTCCTCCAAATGGAAAATTTACCAAAGTTAACATTCCAATAATATACATTTTTTTCCATAAAATCAATCACACTTTTAATGTGATTGTACTTTTCAGAAAAAAGGTGTATATTCGACCCTGTTGTAAATGTTCCGTTGCTTTTTAAGCTGACCCATTGCACATAGTTTTGAAAAAACATTTATAGGAAGAAAAGATCATGAAACTCACTTGCGGAATTGTAGGACTTCCAAACGTCGGAAAGTCAACTATCTTCAGCGCACTTACAAAAGCTCCGGCTTCTGCAGAAAACTATCCGTTCTGTACCATTGACCCCAACATGGGTGTCGTAGACCTTCCCGATGAGCGTCTGGACTTCATGGCAAGCGTTTTTCAGCCAAAGAAGAAAATTCCTGCAAGCGTAGACTTTGTTGATATTGCCGGTCTTATTAAAGGTGCAAGCAAGGGTGAAGGTCTCGGAAACCAGTTTCTTGCAAACATCCGCGAAACTACTGTTATTGCCCATGTAGTAAGATGTTTTGACAACCCTGATATTCAGCACGTACGCGAAGATGCAAAAACAGACGCACCGATTGATCCCGAAAGTGATATTCTTACAATAGATTTTGAACTTGCCCAGGCTGACCTTGATACAATTACAAAGCGCCAGGAAAAAATTACAAAACAGATCCGTGCTCTTGGAAAAGAAGAAGAAAAAAGACTTGCACCTTATACAAGCGCAGTTGCAAAAATAAAGCCTCTTCTTATGGACGGAAAATGCGCAAGAATGGCCGACCTGAGCGACGAAGAAAAGGCAGCCGTTTACGATCTGCATCTTCTTACAATTAAACCGCAGCTTTTTGTCTGCAACATTGACGAAGACACAATTGCTTCGGGAACAAACAAATATGTAGAAACCGTAAAGAAAATTGCAGATGAGCAGAAGTCAGAAGTAATTGTTATCTGCGGAAAATTCGAAGCAGACCTTTCTGAAATCACCGATGAAAATGACCGCAAGGAATTTATGGATGCCGTAGGACTCAAAGAAAGCGGACTTACAGTTCTTGCACGCCACGTATACCACCTTATGGGACTCAGAACATTCTTTACAGGCGGAGCAGATGAATGCAGGGCATGGACAATCCACGCAGGAGACAAAGCACCTCAGGCAGCAGGTGTAATTCACACTGACTTTGAAAAAGGATTCATCAAGGCAGAAGCATACACTGTAGATGATCTTCGAAAATACGGTTCTGAAGCAAAAATAAAGGAAGCCGGAAAATACAGACAGGAAGGAAAAGAATACGTTGTTCAGGACGGCGACGTACTTTTCTTTAAGTTCAACGTATAATGCAGGACTGAACGGGCAAAGATGAACAGGGCTGAACTTCACGAATCTATAGAAAGAAACATTAAGTTCTCATTTGCCCGTAGCGGTGGTAAAGGCGGACAGAACGTAAACAAAGTAAATACAAAAGTTCACGCCGTAATGCCGTTCTGCAGGATAAAAGGTCTTTCACAAGAAGAACTTTCTGCCGCACGCCGCAAACTGGATGCCGTCATCAATTCAGAAGATGAAATATGCATAAATGTTGATGACGAGCGTTACCAGGATGTTAACAGAAAAATTGCAGCAGAGCGTATTGAAAGCAGAATTATTCAGGCTGCACATATTGCAACTGTACGCAAAAAGACAAAGCCCACGAAGGCTTCAAAAGAAAAGCGCCTTAACCAGAAAAAACTGCGCTCCGAGCTTAAAAACTCCAGGCGCAGAATTATTTTCTGACAGACGCCCTTTACCGGAGTTCAGGAAAGCACAGCCTTTGCAAGCTGATCTGCACATGAAGTATTTTTGAAACCGCATTTGTTTCCTGAAAGTTTTTCTGCAATTTCTGCGGCAGTCATTCCTTCACAAAGAATTCCGATTGCCTTGAGGTTGCCGTTGCATCCGCCGTCAAAGCGGATATTTCTGATTTTGTCCCCGTCTCGAGTAAAATGAATTGCTGAAGAGCAGACACCGTTTGTTTTGTAAGTAATATCTTCCATAGTTCAATTAAAATAAGCATATTCCGCAAAACTGTCAATTGCCGGCTGTTCAGAACTGTCTGTTGCACTCCTGTTCTGTCTATCTTCTTTACTAATACTGAAGTTAATGTTATAGTAGTAAAGTATTTCGCACGGAACCGACACTGCGGTATTTTCCGGACTCAGGTTCATGCAGGAGGAACAAAAATGGCATTTGGTCTTAATTTGTACCCCATAACCTATATCGCCCGCTACAATCCGGACACAAAGGCTTGGGATGAAGAATGGTTGGAAGCAGATCACGTTACTTTCGACGAGCTTATGGCAATGAATGAAGACGAGCGCAAGAAAATTCTTGACAACCGCAATCAGATGGGAATTCCCACAGTCACATACACAAGCCAGTACGCATACGGATGTTTTGAAGGAATGAAAGGATTTCCTACAAAAGACGGCGGTGTTGCTATATTCCGCCCAGATCAGAATGCTGCAAGATTTGCAAACAGCATGCGCGGACTTTACTGCCCGGCTTTCCCGGAAGAGCAGTTTGTAAAAGCTTCTGTAGAATTTGTAAGACGCAATGCGGAACTTGGTTATGTTCCAAAGTACAATCCTGACTGGGAAAAAACAGACTATGCTGATGCAGAATCAATTTATATGCGCCCGTTCATGAACAGTGAAGGAGCCATCGGAGTCGGATGCTCAAAAGCACCTTACGTTGTAATCTGCGCAACTACAGTTTCTGCCTACTTCAAGAAAGGTCTTGACGGCGCTGTTATTACAGACAGAGTACGTGCTACACCGCGCGGAACAGGATACATCAAGTGTGCTTCAAACTACGTAATTTCTGCAATTGCAAAAAAGGAAGCAGAAGAAAGAGGATTCGTTGAATGCGTGTACCTCGATGCAGTTGAGCACAAATATTTCCAGGAAGGTTCAAGCTGCAACATCTTCTTTGTTCTTAAAGACGGAACACTGGTTACACCTGAACTGGGAGACACAATTCTCCCGGGAATTACACGCAAGTCAGTTATTGCACTCGCAAAGGAATGCGGCATAAAAGTCGAAGAGCGCAAGGTAAGCGTCAAAGAAGTCCAGAAGAAAGCTGTTGAATGCTTCGTAACAGGAACAGCTGCCGGAATAAGCCCGATGTCTTCACTTACCGATCTTAACGGAAAGAAAGTTGTATTCGGTGACGGAACGGAAGGACCTATAGCAAAAAAACTGCAGCACCTTCTTAAGGGCCGCCAGTACGGACTTCTTGAAGACCCGAACAAGTGGGATACAGTTGTTGTTCCCGGAAACAAATAATTTTTAATTGATTAAGTCCTGTTTGCCTTTGCAAGCGGGACTTTTTTTTAGGAAAAAATGCAGAAACCTGAATAAGGAAATCAATATGGAAAAAATATTTACAAAAGAGGCTCCACAGGCAATAGGCCCTTATTCACAGGGAATTGCAGCAGCCGGAACAGTTTACACTTCGGGTCAGATTGCAATTGATCCTTCTACAGGAAAAATGGTTGACGGCGGAATAGAAGAGCAGACAGAACGCGTTTGCAAAAATCTTATGGCAATTCTTGATGCAGCTGGAGTGTCCGCAGAAGACACTGTAAAGACGACCTGTTTTATTACCGACATGAGGGACTTTCCAAAGGTAAATGCAATTTACGAAAAATACTTTACAGGAAAACCTGCGCGCTCTTGTGTTCAGGTTGCAGCACTACCAAAGTCGGCTCTTGTAGAAATAGAGGCAATTGCCCAAAAGCGGCTCTAGTGATATTCTATAGAAGATTTTTTTACAGCGAGGAAAAATATGGACTTTGTAAAGGAACTTGAATCCAAGGCTGCGAAAGCAGGAAAAAAAATCGTTCTCTGTGAGGGCGAAGACAAACGTGTCGTAGAAGCGGCAGCAAAAATCGTTAAAGAAGGAATTGCAAAAATTGTTCTTGTCGGAAACGAAGCTGAGTGCAAAAAAGTTGCACCGGATGTTGACCTTTCAGAAATTGAACTTGTAGATCCCGAAACTTCGCCAAAAACCGCAGAATATGCAAAAATACTCTACGAATGCAGAAAAGCAAAGGGCATGACAGAAGAAGAAGCCGCAAAACAGGCAAAAGACCGCACAATGTTCGGTGCACTTATGCTTAAGGCTGGGGATGTAGACGGATACGTTTCAGGAGCATGTCATTCTACGGCAAATACACTCCGCCCGGGACTTCAGGTTATCAAAACTGCACCGGGAATTTCTACGGTTTCATCAAGTTTTATTATGGTTGCACCGGAAGGCGGAAACAAATATATTCCCGAAGGTGTTGCTCTCTTTGGAGACTGCGCAATCAATATTGAACCTTCTTCTGAACAGCTTGCAGACATTGCAGTTGCCACAGCAGAAACAGCAAAGAAAATTGCAGGTGTTGAACCGCGCGTAGCAATGCTTTCTTTCTCTACAAAAGGAAGCGGAAACGATGATAAGTTCCTTAAGTCAGTACCCAAAGTACAGGAAGCCGTAAAACTCGCAGCAGAAAAGGCACCTTCCCTCGCCCTGGACGGAGAATTCCAGTTTGACGCAGCAATCGCACCAGAAGTCGGCAAACTCAAGGCTCCCGGCTCTAAAGTTGCAGGACATGCAAATGTTTTTATTTTCCCGAACATAAATGCCGGAAACATAGGATACAAAATTGCACAGCGCATGGGCGGATGGATGGCAATTGGTCCTGTCTGCCAGGGATTTGCAAAGCCTCTTAACGATCTTTCACGCGGATGCAATGTTGATGACATTGTAGCAACCGTTGCCGTAACAGCACTTCAGGCTTAATAAAATGGGACGGTCTTCTTTTAGAAAACCGTCCCATTTTTTTTACAATAAGCAACGTCATGAATAAAAAACTCGAACTTCAGTTTGATGCAATTTCTGCAACAGCAAATACACTTTCGAATCTTCAGGCATAAGTTTTTGAATCTGCAAGTGTACGGAGAATTTTTTTCATAACTGCAAAACTTTCAGAAGTAAGCGACTCTTTGCAGTCATTTTGAGTATGAAAAAGCCGCCAAGTATAAGGAAGATAATCTTCAAGTCCTGCATTCCCCGGTGAATTCATTACAAGTCGTTCAAGTTCTGGCTTGGCAAATAATGTCTGGGCATAAACAGAAGCCTCCTGAGCCGGAAGCATTGTTACGGCAACAGCGGGAATTCCCTGAGCCAAAAAAGATGCATTGTCACTGTAAGGAACGGGAAGACTCATCCACCGGCCGGGACAGGTTTTTCTGAGAATATCCTGTGTGCGCGAAAATAAATTGTAAAACTGTCTGTTGAGTTTTGGAGAAACAGAAGGAAATGCTGTTTTTGCCAGAACAGGAATATTGCCACGGCCGCAGGCGTCAAATACATAAACATCATCATTTGACAAGCCAATACGTCTGAATGCAGATGCTATTGAATAAGCACCCTGATCTACAACACCGGATTTTTCTCCGGACTCTTCTCCGTCTGTAAAAATGATTCTTACGTTATGGAATCCAATGTATTTTGAAAGACTGACAGCCCACTGCATTAACTGAAAGCAGGCTGCACTGTTGTCGTTTGCCCCGGGACCTTCCCCCGCCCTGTCATGATGCGCAATAACAGTTTTTATTCTGTACTGTGGATTATATGCAGCCGGAGCGAACTGCACAAGAACATGGCTTTTACCGCCTATCACAATCTTATCAGAAGAAACGCGCTGCTTTAAAAGCCATGACTGAATAAAATCAGCACGATTCCCCTTTAGTTCAAGATATTCGCTAAAATCTTTTGGAAGAAAGTCCATTTGAAAATGAACTAGTAGCGGTTTCCGTCAAAGTCACGGTCGCGGTCAAAATTTCTGCGTGGTCCGCGGTTAAAACTGCGGCGCGGACGGTCACCCTGAGGTCTTTCCTCTGCGAAGTTGACACGAACACGGCGTCCGTCAAGTTCCTTTCCGTTGAGTTCTTCAATGGCGCGGTCAGCGGCAGCGTCATCAGCAAGCTCTACAAAACCAAAACCCTTTGACTGAGCTGTATCACGGTCTTTGATGATTACGGCAGAAAGAACTTCTCCGTACTGTTCGAAAGTTGATTTGAGGGAATCATCCGTTGTAGCATAATTAAGATTGCCAATGTAAATCTTTTTTGCCATAAAAAATCCTTGCCTTACTGAGGGCGTTTCAAATTTGCTGATGCCAGCTGCAACTTTTTCTCAATAAGGGCAAAAATAGCACTTTTTGAAAATTCAAGCTTAATTTTAAAATACACCAATAATGTTCACGTGTCAAGTTAAAGACGGGTGTTCAGCAAACCACTTTTGCCAGGATATTTCAAAATCAGAAAGATATTTTTTTATTTCTTTTTGTTCCGCAAAGGAAGAAGTAAATGAATTTTCAATAAGAACTTTTATATCATCAAGCTTAAACCTGAGTTTGTGATAAATATTCCAGTATTCTTCAATAAGTGAAACCTTAAAAAAAGCAGGGTCATCTGTATTTATTGTAACAACAGCTCCTCTGTCATAAAGTTCCCTTACAGGATGTTTTCTTAGATCAGTAACCAATTGCCTTGTAAAAACGTTGCTGGTCGGGCATATCTCCATGGGAATACGGCGTTCAACTATTTTTTTCATAAGCGCATCATCTTTGCAGGAACTTATTCCGTGTCCGATACGTTCGGCACCAAGTTTTTCTATAGCATCATCCACAGAAGAACTTCCGCAGACTTCACCGGCGTGTGCAACTACATGAAGCCCGTTTTTGCGTGCTTTTTCAAACACAGAAATAAATTCCTGTGCAGGGCCCTTTGCCTCGTTACCACCAAGCCCTATTCCTATTATATAAGGTGACTTTTCCTTCAGAACAAGATCAAGATTGTGCATGGCATTTTCCAAACCAAAGGAACGGCTTACATCTATAATAAGCCTTACAGTTCTTTTTCGTTCCTTCTGAATTTTTTCTATGCTTTTTGAAACAAGACCAATCATTTGCGAAAAATCCCAGCCTTTTTTTAAATGCGATGTCGGGCTAAAAAACGTTTCGCAATAAACTATATTATTGTCTTCAAGATAGTCAGCAAAATCTTCAAACAAAAATTTCAAGTCATTTATGTCTGTAAAATAAGACTGGATTTTTATGAAAGAGTCCAGAAATCCCGAAAGATCCTTGTATTTGAATAAAGAAGAAAGTTCCCCTGAAGAAATGGATTTTCCAAAACTCCGTTCGTATACTTTTTTTATCGTATTAAGGCTCAGAACGGCCTCCTCATGCACATGAAGTTCAGCTTTTGGGATACTATGCATAAGGTTGAAAAATTCATCCTTCTTCATAACAGATAATATAACACACTTTCATAAAAAAATCACGCAGATTAAGCCTTATCGCTTTTTTATTTTTACAGAAACAGGAATTTTTATCACACGGTTCTGCCAGTCGGTAATTGTCACAAGCCCCCTGCCCGAAACACCGCAGGAACGTACGTAAATACCGGCGGTACCTCCTTTCAAAGATACGGCGCGCGGTCCTATAAGTTCAACTGCTCCCGAAGCTTCTGCAATAACGGCTTCCTGACAGTAAGGCTGAAGGTTTGAGTTTTCGTCCAGGAAACTAAGACGGATTTCTGTAACATCGTATGTTTCTTCTTCAGTCAGAACATTCCTGATGATTTTTGCGCTTACCGAAAATTCCGTTCCGGGAGCCTTTAATATAGAAGAAACAAGTTTGCCTTCCCTGTATGCTTCAAAGCGGAATACACTTCCAGCCTTTCCCCAGCCGCCTGCATACTTTGAAACAAGTTTTTTTATCTTTTCACGGTCCAAAACCCTGAGTGAAAGAAGTTTTACAAGCAGCAGCCTGTCTTTTACAGAAAGATTTTTCTCACCAAAGCGCATGACTGCATTCAGCACGGATTTGACGGAAGCAGCATATTTTTCGCTTATACCGTCTTCGTCAATAATGCGGCGGCCTATTCTGTCTTCAAAAAGAATGGGACCGTGGGGAAGATATTTGTAAGGGCTGTCTTCGCGCGTGTATTCGGCAACAAATGAAGTTCCAGAATAAACTTTTACCGAATCTGCGTTTGTAAAAATCCATATTCCGTTAAGTTCGCCTGCAGGAAAATCACCTATGCTCATTGAAGACGACACTTCGAGTACATCTCCCGTTACATCTGCATCTGCCTGACTTTTATATACTGCCGCCGCAGTTTTGGGGTTGCGGAACATATCCATAACTCCGTGGTAGCAGATTCTGTCTCCGCTGCCGAATTCTTTGTGTGTATTGTAATCAAAGGCACACCATCCGCTTGAACCTGCTATAAGCGGATCTTTTGCGGCGCTGTCCAGTACATTTGCGTGGCGGACTGCATGTTCTGTTCTGTGAGGTTCATCATCAAACGCTTTTGTCGGGAACATATGGCCGTTGTATTCTGTAATCATGTAGCCTTTTTCGGTATCTGTAACATCCTGTTTGCGTGCAGTCCCGGCATTTTTTCCTGTATGTATAAAGTCATTGTAAGTGTACACATCTTCAAGAAGGCGGCTGTTTCTTATACAGCGTACACCTCCTGTTGGCCGCGAAGGATCCAGTTTTTTTGCAAGGGCATTCGTGCGCTCATAAAATTCATCATCATCTGCACTTTCATTAATGCGTACACCCCACATAAAAACGGACGGATGGTTTCTGTCACGGACAATCATGTCGCGTACATTGTCAAGCGCAGCAGACTTCCAGTTCCTGTCACCGATATACTGCCAGCCCGGTATTTCTGTAAAAACAAGAAGCCCTATTTCATCGCAGCGGTCCAGAAAATGGCGGCTCTGCGGATAATGTGATGTGCGCACGTAATTGAGTCCCAGTTCAAACTTAAGGATATCTGCGTCATCATACTGCATGTTTTTTGGCATTGCATAACCGACGTACGGGTAAGACTGGTGCCTGTTCAGTCCGCGGAGCTTCACTTTTATTCCGTTAAGATAAAAACCGGTTGAATCAAAGCGGATGTCCCTGAAACCGAATCTCACGCAATGTGTATCAGAAACTTTTCCCTTTTCATCAAGAAGTTCTGTAACAAGATTGTAAAGAGCCGGATTTTTAAGACTCCAGGCAACGACAGGAGCGGCATCTGCGGCAGTAAGGGTCTTTTTTCCGCGGATTCCGGTAACAATCTGCGCACTGGGTTCAACGTCTGCACCGGTGGAATTTTCAACCCGCTGTCTTAAAGAATATCCTTCAGGAATACAGTCAGTGTTCAGTTCAATTTCTGTTTCAAAATGATTTGAAGAAGTCCGTACAAAAACATCCTGAATGTAAACAGGATTGCGTACATCCACATAAACTTCACGGTAAATTCCGCCGTAAGTCATGTAATCAATCAGGTTTCCGAAGGGCGGAATATTCAGTGTTTCCCTGCTGTCGAGCTTAACGGCCAGAACATTTTTTTTGCCTGCCGCAAGCAGAAAATCGGTTATATCCAAAGAAAAGGGTGTGTATCCGCAGTCATGGCGTCCTGCAAACTTGCCGTTGACAAAAACTTCACTAGAATGTGCGGCACCTTCAAAAGTAAGAATTATTTTCTTTGACTTCCAGCTGGTTTCGGTGTTGAAAAATTTTCTGTAAACACAAAGTTTCTGGTAAACGCACTCATCAAAACTGTTAAAAGGAGTCTGTGCAACAGTATGGGGAATTCTTACTTCGCTGAAATTTCCCGTACACTTGGGCAAAAGCATACTTTCGTTGAAATTATCCGAAAAAAGCCATCCGTCATTAAAAAAAATCCTGTTTTTCATTCACCAATTCTATGATAAAATTCACATAAACGCAATAGAACAGGGAGTTTCCAAAAATTTCAATTTGTAGAGATGCGCAATAGTAAATATCGGACATAAAAACGGAATTCAACTTGAAACTTTAATACAAATTAACTACTATTGATAAAATGTCCGTCGGAATTTCGCCGGCCGTTTATCTAAAGTTCGCAATGCGAATCATACTAATGGAGAATCTATGTCAACACCTTTGGAAAACTATGTTGCACTCTGCAACGGAAAACTCAATCTGGCAATGACAGCTTATGTTGCAAACCTTCAGCAGGTTGCACAGGTAGCACCGGAGATTGCCGCCGATGTAGTAAAGGAACTTGCAACCCAGCGCAGGCATCTTAAGCTTGTTGCAAGCGAAAACTACTGTTCACTCAACGTTCAGTCAGCAATGGGAAATCTTCTTACGGACAAGTATGCAGAAGGATTCCCCGAACACCGTTACTACGGCGGATGTGAAAACATTGACGCTGTTGAAATGACTGCAGCAGATGAAGCACAGAAGCTTTTCGGAGCAGACTATGCCTATGTTCAGCCCCACGCAGGTTGTGACGCAAACCTTGTTGCTTACTGGGCAATTCTTTCAAAAAAGGTAGAAACACCCACACTTGAAGAACTTGGTGTAAAATCACTCGCAGATCTCAGCGCAGAACAGTTTGACATGCTCAGAAAGCGCTTTGGCAACCAGAAGCTTATGGGTCTTGACTATTCATGTGGCGGTCACCTTACACACGGCTACAAAATGAATGTAAGCGCAAGAATGTTTGAAAGCCACCCCTACGGCGTTGACGAAAAAACGGGTCTTCTTGACTACGATGCAATAGAAAAGCAGGCAATGGAAGTAAAGCCGCTCATCCTTCTTACAGGATTTTCTGCCTACCCCAGAAGAATTGACTTCAAGAGATTCCGCGCAATAGCAGACAAATGCGGTGCTGTCCTCATGGTAGACATGGCACACTTTGCAGGTCTTGTAGCAGGAAAAGTTCTTACAGGAGATTTTGATCCGGTAAAATGGGCAGATGTTGTTACAACTACAACACACAAAACTTTGCGCGGACCGCGTGGAGCAATGATTCTGTGCAAGGAAGAATTCAAAGACTACGTAAACAAGGGCTGCCCTATGGTACTCGGAGGACCGCTCGGACACGTAATGGCAGCAAAGGCAGTTGCATTCAAGGAAGCACGTACTCCGGCATTCCAGCAGTATGCGCAGAACATCGTAAAGAATGCACAGGCTCTTGCGGCATCATGCATTGAAAAGGGAATGAGACTTCAGACAGGCGGAACAGACAACCACCTTATGCTCATTGATGTTACAACTTACGGACTTACAGGAAAACAGGCCGAAGCAGCCCTCTTCAAGTGCGGTGTAACAGCCAATGCAAACGCCCTTCCCTACGACAAAAACGGTGCATGGTGGACCAGCGGAATAAGAATCGGAACACCGGGGCTTACAACTCTTGGCATGGATGAAAATGACATGAAAGAAGTTGCAGGAATCATCGACACTGTTCTTAAGGGAACAAAGCCAGGCCTTACAAAAGAAGGCAAACCTGCAAAGGGAAAAATCGTTCTTGACCCGGCAGTAGAAGAAGAAGCAACAGGCAGAGTACAAAAACTTCTGTCAAAGCATGTTCTCTACCCCGAACTTGACCTCGACTTCCTTAAAAAAGAATTTGTAAAATAAAATTGCATCGGGGCTGTCTCAAAAGTACGAGACAGCCTTCATTATTTTAATGACAAACAAATT